>JAESFM010000010.1_pt1 | contig 192592 bp, 187 predicted proteins | sample 9266171 | NCBI WGS metagenome assembly JAESFM01 (sample SAMN14505069, study PRJNA617099) | algae metagenome | isolation source: Hassallia sp. WJT32-NPBG1 and co-occurring heterotrophs from well developed... | place: USA: Mojave Desert, Joshua Tree National Park, California | collected 2006-06-22 | reverse complement strand
GCGGGCAGCCACCGGGTCGAGGTCACCTTCCTCAACGACGGCTGGGGCGGCAGCGCCGCCACCGACCGCAACCTCTATGTCGAGAGCGCGACCTACAACGGCGCAGCGGTGCCCAGCGCCGCCAGCTTCTTCTACAGCAGCGGCGCGAAAACCTTCTCCTTCACCGAAACGGCGACAGACCCGACCCCCACGCCCGAGCCTGTCCCGACACCCACTCCGACGCCGGTGCCGACCCCTACGCCCGAGCCGACACCGACCCCGACACCCATGCCGGCTCCGACGCTCGGAAGCTTCTCCGCCGGCACCGGGCCGGACGCGCTGGTGCTGAAGGTCAGCCAGGATGCCTGGCAGGCCGCGGCGCAGTACCGGGTGAAAGTCGACGGGGTGCAGATCGGCGGCACCTTCTCCGTCACCGCCAACGCCCTGCACAAGCAGGGCCTGGCCGACACGCTGACGCTGAAGGGTGACTGGGCCGCGGGCAGCCACCGGGTCGAGGTCACCTTCCTGAACGACGGCTGGGGCGGCAGCGCCGCCACCGACCGCAACCTCTATGTCGAGAGCGCGACCTACAACGGCGCGACGGTGACCGGCGCCCCCAACTCCTTCTACAGCAGCGGCGCGAAGACCTTCTCCTTCACCGAGACGGCGACCAGCTCGCCCGTCGAGCCGGCACCCGCGCCGAACCCGGTGCCTGAACCCACCCCGGTCCCGACGCCGACACCGACCCCGACACCCATGCCGGCTCCAACGCTCGGCAGCTTCTCCGCCGGCACCGGGCCGGACGCGCTGGTGCTGAAGGTCAGCCAGGATGCCTGGCAGGCCGCGGCGCAGTACCGGGTGAAGGTCGACGGGGTGCAGATCGGCGGCACCTTCTCCGTCACCGCCAACGCCCTGCACAAGCAGGGCCTGGCCGACACGCTGACGCTGAAGGGCGACTGGGCCGCGGGCAGCCACCGGGTCGAGGTCACCTTCCTCAACGACGGCTGGGGCGGCAGCGCCGCCACCGACCGCAACCTCTATGTCGAGAGCGCGACCTACAACGGCGCGACGGTGACCGGCGCCCCGAACTTCTTCTACAGCAGCGGCGCGAAGACCTTCTCCTTCACCGAAGCCGCCCTGCCGGAGAATGCTCCCGCCACCATCACCGACTATATCGGCTGACATCCGGCCGCTTCGGTCGCGTGGCGCGACCGAAGCGGCGTTCCCCGGTCAGGCCGGCGCCATCATGGCGCGAGTCGCCGGACCACGCCCGCCGCCCTTCGATGGAGACCGCCTAATTCGGACCAGAGCCGTACCGTCAACGTACCATTGCGTACCGGGATGCAGATTTTCATAACTTTAAGTTGAACATCGTACTCATTCAGCTATCTCTGACATCCTTGAGAACAGGATGCCCGGGTTGCCGCTTCAGCCAAAACTCCTGCACCAGCTCGGCAGCCTGCGGTTGCGCTTGATCACCTTGATCCTGCTTGCCGTGCTGCCGCTCGGGGCACTGACCCTGTGGGAGCAGCGCCGCCACGCCGACGGGCACCTGGTCGAAGCAGGCCTCGCCCTGCAGGATCTGGCTGTCAACACGGCACGCGAGCAGGCCGCCCTGATCGGCCAGGTGGAGATGCTGCTTGCGGGCCTCGCCCGGGCTGTCCCGGCCACCGGGCGAGCGGAAGCCGAGTGTGGCGCGGCCCTGGACGGCGTGATCGGGACCGTGCCCTGGTTGCGTTCCCTCGGTGTCCATGATGCCGAAGGCCGGCCGCTTTGCGCCGTGGGTGCTCCGGTCACCCTCGATCCCGCCCTGGTCCGCGCCACGCTGGCCAGCACCCGCTTCCAACTTGCCGACCGCGCCTCGGGCGCGCCCGGCCTGCCGGCGATGCTGGCTTTCCAGCCGCTGCCCGGCTCGCCGGGGCAGCCGCGCCGACTGCTGCTCGCCGCCATCGACCTCGCCGCCTTGGGCGCCGCTACCCGGCCGCCGCACCCGGCCGGCACCGATGCCATGCTCCTGGCCGATGCCGCCGGCACCGTTCTGGCGCGCTTCCCGCCCGCCCCGGAGCTGATCGGCCGCAACCTGCACGGCATCCCCCTTGGGCGAGCGTTGACGGGGCAGGCCGGCCACGGCCAGGGCGCTGGCTTCCTCGATGAGCAGCGCCTCTTCGGCTTCGCCCCTGTCCCGGGGACGGGCGCCACCGTTCTCGTCAGCCGCGAGATCGAGGCCATTCAGGCGCCGATCTATGCCGTGCAGACCGAGGTCCTGCTCCTCGGCCTCGCCGTATCCATCGTCGCCCTGATCCTCGCCCTGCTCGCCGGCCGCTGGATGCTGCTGCGGCCGATGGACCGCTTCGCTGCCGCCGTCCGCCGCATCGCCGGCGGCGACCTTGCCGCCCGCGCCGAGACGGGTCGCCTCTCGGGCGAGCTCGGCCGCCTTGCCGGGGAGGTCAACGGCATGGCCGCCAGCCTCGCCGCGCAGCAGGCCGCGCTGGAGGAGAAGAATGCCGAGCTCGCCCGCCTCGCCGGGCAGCTCGCCGCCGCCCGCGACACCGCGGAGGCCGCCAACGGCGCCAAGACCCGCTTCGTCCGCATGCTGAGCCATGAGTTGCGCACCCCGCTCAACGGCATCTTCGGCCATGTCCAGATCCTCAACGCCGATCCCGGCCTCACCCCTGCCCAGCGTCGCTGCGCCGAGCAGATCACCCTCAGCGGCGAGCACCTGATGTCGATGATCCGCGAATTGCTCGACCTCGCCGCCATCGAGGCCGGCAAGGTCGCGCTGGCCCCGGCGCCGCTCCGCCTCGCCGGCCTCGCCGAGGAGGCGGCCGCCCTCATCCGCCCGGCCGCCACCGCGAAGGCCCTCGCATTCGGGGTGGAAGTCGCGCCCCGCTCGGCCGGCTGGGTCTCGGCCGACCCGGTGCGCCTCCGCCAGGTGCTGCTCAACCTGCTCGGCAATGCGGTGAAATTCACCGCGCAGGGGGAGGTGGTACTGCGCATCCGGCCCGCCGCCGGGGGCCTCACCCGCTTTGAGGTGAGCGATACCGGCCCCGGGATGACCAGGGCCGAGCGCGCCTCGCTCTTCCAGGAGTTCCTCCGCCTTGCCGGCGCCGAGCAGGCCGAGGGCAGCGGCCTTGGCCTCGCGATCACGGCGAAGCTGGTCCGCCTGATGGGTGGCACCATCGGCTGCGACAGCGCGAAGGGGCAGGGGAGCCTGTTCTGGGTCGAGCTGCCCCTGCCGCCCGCCGCCCCGGCCGCCGCGGCGGAGCCCACCGTCCTCCCGCTCGGCGAGCCGCTCCGTCTGCTGCTCGCCGACGACGTGCTGGTCAACCGCGAGGTCGCCCGCGCCCTGCTGAACGCCGCCGGCCATGAGGTGGAGCTGGTCGCCGACGGCGCCGCCGCCCTCGATGCCGCTCTGTCCCACGACTGGGACGCCGTGCTGCTCGATGTCCACATGCCGGTGATGGATGGCCTCACCGCCGCCCGCCGCATCCGTGCCGCTGCGGGCCCGCGCGGGCGCGTGCCCATCCTCGCCGTCACCGCCAGCGCCAACCAGGCCGAGGTCGAGGAATGCCTGGCGGCCGGCATGGACGCCCATGTCGAGAAGCCGCTGCGCGCCTGGGAGCTGCACAACGCCCTGGCCAGCATCCGCACCCGAAGCCTCGCCACCGCGAATTAGGCCCAGGCGGCAAGCCCCGGGTAACCAAGCCCGGGCAACCAGGCACTGGCAAAGCGGGGCCGAATGCCCCATATGCAACCGGCGTACCTGCAACACGTTGCCAATCCGCTGCCGCCGGGCGATACCACGGCGGCGGCTCCGGCCCGTTCAAGGCGGCAGGTCCGATTCCCTGCTTCGTTCCAAGGCGCGGCCTCCCATCGAGGAGGGCTGCGGAGTTCCTGATTTGACCGATACCGATGGCGCCCCCTTCGCACTGGCCGAGAGCCCTGCGCCACGCCATTCCCCCGCCGAGGCTGCGATCCTCGCCTCCGGCCTCACCGTCGCTCCGCGCGAGATGCCGGCCCTCATCCGCCGCGTCGAGCGCCGCCTGCCGGCCGATGCCGAGACCGTCCGAGCCGCCCTCATCGAGACCCGCCGCCGCGGCTGGGTCGCCCGGTTGAACGATCTGGCGAACCGCGCCGGCCGCGTCTGGGTCCGCCGCGCCGAGGTCGAGACCGCCGCCGGCACCATCGCCGAGCTGGAGCCCGCCGACGAGGCCTTGCTCGCCGCGCTCGACCGCGCCGTCGCCAACCGGCTGCGCGGCCTCGGCCCGACGCCGGAGGCGGCGCTCGACGCCGTCGCCGCCGAGTTGGTGGAAGCCGGCTCCGGCAGCCTCTCGGCCGATCGCCACGCCATGTTGGCTCGCGAGGTCGCCAGCGCCTTCGATCTCGGGGGCGAGGCCGGGCTTGGCTTCCTCGATTCCGTCGCCGCCATCGAATCCCGCCGCCGCCGCGAGCTGCGCGAGGCCGAGACCGCCGCCCGCGCCAAGCGCCGCGAGGAGGTCCAGCGCCTGCGCGCCTGGGAGCGCAGCCTCGTCGAGTTCCGCGCGCTGCCCAACCTGCTCGGCGCCACCGAGAAGGAGGTCCTGCGCTGGATTGGCGCGGGGCTGATCCCCGTCGCCCGCCGCATCCCGACCCGCAACAAGGGCCAGGAGAAGTGGGAGTTCGACCCGAAGGAGGTCGCCGCCCTCCGCCCGCAGGTCATCGCCTGGCGCGAGGCCGAGGCGCCCGGCCCCCGCACCGCCCGTCCTGCCAGCCCGGCCGTGGCGAAGCCGAGCCGGGCCGGCAATGCCGCCGTCGCCCGCGTCGCCGCGCTCGACCGCTATGCCGGCCACTTCGCCACCGCCCGGGCTCTGAACCGCCGCATCACCCTCGTCACCGGCCCGACCAATTCCGGCAAGAGCCACACCGCCCTCGACCGGCTTGCCAAGTCGGAGAGCGGCATGGCGCTCGCACCGCTGCGCCTGCTCGCGCATGAATTCCGCGAAGCGCTGGCGACGCGCGGCGTGCTCGCCTCCCTCTCGACCGGCGAGGAGCGCCTGCCCATCCCCGGCAGCCGGCATCTCGCCGCGACGGTCGAGATGTGCCCCTTCCACAATCCTGTCGACGTCGCCCTGATCGACGAGGCGCAGATGCTCGGCGACCGCGACCGCGGCGCCGCCTGGACGGCGGCCATCATGGGCGCCCCGGCCCGCGAGGTCTTCGTCCTCGGCGCCCCGGAATGCGCGACGCTGGTCCGCCGCATCGCCCGGCTCTGCGACGACGAGATGGACGAGGTGAAGCTGCAGCGGAAGAATCCGCTGGTCGCCGCCTCGAAGCCCGTCGCCCTCGGCGACCTCCGCACCGGCGACGCGCTCGTCGCCTTCTCCCGCCGCGACGTGCTCGACCTGCGCGCGGAACTCGTCAAGCGCGGCAAGCGCGTCGCCGTCGTCTACGGCGCGCTCAGCCCCGAGGTCCGCCGCGCCGAGGCCGCCCGCTTCCGCACTGGTGATGCCGATGTGCTGGTGGCGACGGATGCCATCGGCATGGGCCTCAACCTGCCCATCCGCCGCGTCGTCTTCTCCACGCTCCGCAAATTCGACGGCGAGTCCCGCCGCGAGCTGAACAGCCAGGAGGTGAAGCAGATCGGCGGCCGCGCCGGCCGCTTCGGCCAGCATGAGGAGGGCGTCGTCGCGGTGCTCGGTGGCGGCGGGAGCCCCGACTTCATCAAGATGATGCTGAACGCAGCACCCGAGATGCCGGAGGACCTTCGTCCTCAGGTTCAGCCCGATGCCGACATCATCGCCGCCGTCGCCGCCGAGATCGGCTCCGACAGCCTCTTCGGCGTGCTGGCCCGCATCAAGCGTGCGGTGCTCCGTCCCGACGACCCGAACTACCGCCTCGCCGACCTGACCCAGGCCATGGCCGTCGCCTCGGCCATCGACGGCGTCCCTGGCCTCACGCTTCTCGACCGCTGGACCTATGCCCTCTGCCCGGTGGACGAGCGCGACAACGGCGTCGCCCGCCTCGCCCGCTGGGCGGTGGAGCACGGCGCCGGCCGCCCCGTCCCGCCGCCCATGGCAGGCCGCCTGCCCGCGCCCGAGCGCGCAGCGCGGGAGGAGCTGGAGCGCGCCGAGAAGGTCCATAAGCGCCTGGTCGCCTGGCGCTGGCTCTCGCTGCGCTTCGAGCTGGCCTATCCCGCCCGCCCCGAGGCCGAGGCCGAGACCATCCGCCTCGATCGCTGGATCGAGGATGTCCTGCGCCAGCAGCGCCGCTCGAAGCTGATCGCCTGATCCTTTTCCGTAAAGTCCCGCATGCCCTTTCCTGACCTGCCTGCCCCCCTCACGGCCGCTCTCGACGAGCGCGGCTATGCCGAGCCGACCCCCGTCCAGGCCGCCGTCCTCGAAGCCGAGACGGCGGGCCGCGACCTCCTCGTCTCCGCCCAGACCGGCTCCGGCAAGACCGTCGCCTATGGCCTCGCCATGGCGCATCTGCTGATGGGCGGGACCGACCGCCTGCCCGCGCCCGGCCAGCCGCTCGCCCTCGTCGTCGCCCCGACCCGCGAACTCGCTCTCCAGGTTCAGGGCGAGCTCGCCTGGCTCTACGCCAAGGCCGGCGGCCGCGTCGTCACCTGCGTCGGCGGCACCGACCCGATCGCGGAGCGCCGTGCCCTCGAGCGCGGCGCCCATCTCGTCGTCGGCACGCCCGGGCGGCTGCGCGACCACCTGGAGCGCGGCAACCTCCGCCCGCAATCCCTCCGCGCCGTGGTGCTGGACGAGGCGGACGAGATGCTCGACCTCGGCTTCCGCGAGGAGCTGGAGGCGATCCTCGAGACGACGCCGGAGGACCGTCGCACCTTCCTTTTCTCCGCGACCGTGCCTGCCGGCATTGCCGCCATCGCCCGCACCTACCAGAAGGACGCGCTGCGGATCGCAGCCGGCGATGCCGGGGCGCAGCATGGCGATATCGAGTACCGCGCGCTCCTCATCGCCCCGCATGAGATCGAGCGTTCCGTCGTCAACAGCCTCCGCTTCTTCGAGGCGCGCTCGGCCCTGGTCTTCTGCCGCACCCGCGCGACGGTGACGCGCCTGCACGGCAATCTCGCGGAGCGCGGCTTCGCGGCCGTGGCGCTGTCTGGCGAGCTCTCCCAGGCCGAGCGCAACCGCACCATGCAGAGTCTCCGTGACGGCCGCGCCCGCGTTTGCGTGGCGACCGACGTGGCGGCCCGCGGCATCGACCTGCCCGATCTCGGCCTCGTCATCCATGCCGAGCTGCCGAACGACCCGGAGACGCTGCTCCACCGCAGCGGCCGCACCGGCCGCGCCGGCCGCAAGGGCATCAGCGCTCTCCTCGTCTCCCACAACCGCCGCCGCGCCGCGGAGCGCCTGCTCCAGGCCGCCCGCGTCCAGGCCGCCTGGGGCCCCGCGCCCTCCGCCGAAGCCATCCGCGAGAAGGATGATGCCCGCATCCTCGCCCAGGCGACCGAGCTTGCCGCCGAGGAACCGACCGATGGCGACCTGGCCCTCGCCCGCCAGCTCCTCGCCGCACAACCGCCCGAGGCCCTCGCCGCGGCGCTGATGCGCACCCTCCGCGCCCCGCTCCCGGCGCCCGAGGACCTGGCCGAGATCAGCGACCGCCCGCCGCCCCGCCAGCCCCATACGGCGGCCGGCAACGCCCCCGGCGCCTGGTTCCGCATGAATCTCGGCCGCAACGGCAATGCTGACCCGCGCTGGGTGCTGCCCTTCCTCTGCCGCCGCGGCAACGTGACGCGTCAGGAGATCGGCCGCATCCAGGTGCAGGAGCGGGAGACGCGCTTCGAGGTCGCCCCCTGGGCCGCCGACCGCTTCGCCTCGGCCGTCCGCCGCCCGGGCGACGCCAAGGACGCGCATATCCGCATCCAGCCCTCCGACCCGCCGCTTGCCGACACGCCACGCCCGCGCCCGGCAGCCAACCGTCGGCAATACGAGAAACGGTAGCGATCACCCTCGCGTCCTGTCCTCGCGCCGCCGGGGCGGGGTGCCGTACCGGCGGAGCCATCGTCGCCGGCATCCCCGCGCGTTGAAGCCGTCAGATGATGGACACCAGCGCCGAGGTGAGCCGCGCGAGGTCGAAGGGCTTGTGCAGCATCGGCACACCTGCATGCCCGGCGGTATCGCAATCCTGGCCGTAGCCCGTGGCTATGACGAAGGGCACCTTCATGCTCGCCAGCCGGTCCGCGATCGGCGTCATCCGCTGGCCGTGCAGGTTGACGTCGAGCACCGCGGCATCTACCGCGCCGCCCTCGATCAGCGCCAGCGCCTCATCGACGGTGGCGACGGGGCCGATAACGGTGGCGCCCGCGTCCTCCAGGCTGTCCCCCATCAGCATGGCGACGAGCGCCTCATCCTCGACGACGAGGACGCGCTGCCCAGCCAGGTCGCGGGAGGGCTTGGGTGTGATCCGGTGATGCATGGCGCTTCCCCTTTCCGCGAGTATTCGAGTTCTTTCGATTTCTGAAATATTCCGAAAATATAAACAGAGGAAGGATTGGACATCTGTGCCCCCCCCGCGTCTGTTCACTTGCGGACATCGGGACGTGAAGAATGCATCCCTCCCGTTCGCGGCGGCGCCTCTCACCCAGCGGCGTCGAGGTCCGGGCTGACCTCCTCCTGCCGCATGCGTGCGTAGGTCGCATGAATCACGCCATGGCATTCGCAGGCCGCCGCCTCCAGCCGCGGGCGATCGACGATGGTGATCCGCCCCGCGCCATAGCTGATGCAGCCGCCGAGCTGCAGCTGCCGCGCCGCCACCGTCATCCCCGCCCGCCGAGCGACATCGCCAGGATCTCCTGCGTCATCGGCACCGCCTGGCCATCCGCATGGTCGTGCACCGTCAGCGAGGTCCGCGCCAGGCGCTGGACGATGCCGTGCCGCCCGTCGCAGGCCGAGAGCTGCGTGGCATGGACGTGCCGCGCCAGCACGTAGCGGGCCAGCAGCCGCCGCAGCCTCGGCAGCCGCTCCATTGTCCCATTCAGCAGCCCGGCGGGCAGGTGCAGCCCGCCCTCCGGCCTCCGCACCACCGCATGCAGCTCCGCCCGCGTCCCGCCGAGCAGCAGCGGCATCCCCACCAGCCCTTCATGGCCGACGGCCGCCGCCTCCACCCCTTCGCCATCCTCGAGCGAGGCCAGCAGCGAGACGCAGCCGCTCTCGACGAAGAGCAGCCCGGCGATCGGGGCTCCGCGGTGGTGAAGGACCCGATGCTGCGCCAGCTCCATGGCATCGAGCATCGGCAGCAGTATGGCCAGCTCGCCGGGAGGAAGGGCGGCGAGCAGCTTGTTTCGAGGCAAGCTCATCCGCAGGCGAGGCCAGGCCTGCGGGGGACGGGGAGAGCAAGCGGTTGGACGAACACGGCAAGGACCAGCAGCAGGACAGGCGGCCTGGATCACCACCTCCCGGCGGCGCCAGCCAGGCCGGGACGCTTGGGATCACCGGTCCTCAATGCGCAGCGCCTCGTGCACCGTCTGTACGTCTCTCGAGGCAGAGCGTGCGGAGGGTCCGGCCCGGCACCACGTTCCCGCATGTACGGCCTCGAACACGATCGTTAGCCGAGGTTTGCCGGAGTCCTGCTCTCGGATAGGGTGATGCCACCCGATCCCATCGCGCCGGACCCGTCATGCACCTCCACCACGCCGACCTCGCCGTCACTCCCTGGCGCAACGGCGCCGGCCGCAAGGCGGATGTGGTCGGCGGTCCCGGCTGGCTCGTCACCTTCGCCTGGGTCGACCGGGATGCCGAGTTCTCGGACTTCGCCGGGCAGGACCGCACCATCACCCTGATCGAGGGCGAGGGCTTCACCCTCGACTTCCAGGGCCAGCCCCCGCTCGTCCTCGACACGCCCGCCGCGCCACGCTGGTTCGATGGCGGCTGGCGCGCCCGCTGCCGGCTGCATGGCGGCCCGAGCCTGGTGCTGAACGCCATCTCCGAGCGCGCCATCTGGCGCCATGCCGTCGAGATCCGCGCGCCGCGCCCAGACGACAGCGGCTTCGCCGTGCTGCTGGAGGAGGGCGGCCCCGCCTATCGCCGCCTCGATGCCACCAGCCTCCCGGCGCCGGTCACAGCCCGTTGCGCCATCATCCGCTTCGATCCGAGGGCTTGAAGCAGGGCACCGGAAGCGCTGACACTCCCGGGAAAGCGGGAGGCGTCGCATGGATTTCGGCCAGTTCAACCTAATGGGCTACCGCGAGCCGGGTACCGACCTCGCCGCGCTCTATGACGGCGCGGTCGCGCAGGTGAAGGCGGCCGAGCAGGCCGGCTTCGCCATCTCCTGGTTCGCCGAGCACCATTTCTCGAACTACTGCGTCTGCCCCTCGCCGCTGATGATGGTCGCCCGCTGCGCCGGCGAGACCAGCCGCATCAAGCTCGGCAGTGGCGTCATCATCGTCCCGCTCTACCAGCCCGCCCGCCTCCTGGCCGAGATCGGCATGGTCGACCAGCTGACCCATGGCCGCCTCGTGCTCGGCATCGGCAGCGGCTACCAGCCCTTCGAGTTCGAGCGCTTCGAGGCGGACCTCGCCGAGAGCACGCCCCGGCTGATCGAGTTCATGGGGATGCTGGAGCAGGCGACGGCCAACGAGACCTTCGCCCATGAGGGGCGCTTCTACCGCCTGCCCGAAACCCATATCGCCGCCCGCCCCGTCCGTGGCCTGCCGGAAGTCTGGGTTGCCGGCGACAATGCGGAGCTCCATCGCATGGCGGCGGAGCGCGGCTATGTGGTGATGGTCACCCCCCGCCACTACACCGCCGAGATGCTGGCCCGCGCCCGCGCCCGCTTCGAGGCCACCTACCGCGAGGCTGGCCAGGACCCGGCGCGGATGCGCTTCGGCGCGCTGCGCCACATGTGCATCACGGGCGACAAGGCGGAGGCCGAGGGCTTCCTCGAGAACATCCGCTACCAGATCCGCCTCTCCCAGAGCCTCCGCCACCGCGAGCAGCACATGCAGGGCGGCATGCTGATGGAAAAGCCCTGGCCCGGCGAGATGAGCCTCGAGGACATGGCCCGGCACATGCTGGTCGGCGACGCGCATGCCATCGCCGAGCGCATGGTGGCCGAGATCCGCGCGGCCCAGCCCTGCCACTACCTCCTGCACTTCCAGGCCGGGGCCTCGACGACCGCGCAAGCGCTCCGCAGCATCGAGCGCTTCGCCACCGAGGTGCGCCCCCTGCTGGAGCGCGAGCTCGGCCCGCTCGACCGCATCGGCCTTCCGGAGAGCCTCGCCGCATGACCGTGCCCCGCTTCGCCGACCTCGCCTTCCCGACGCCGACGCGGGAGAGCCTCGCCGCCGACCATGCCGCCCTCGACGCCGGGCTCGACGCCGGCGCCCTGGCCGACGCCCTTGCCACCTGGGACCGCCAGCGCCGCGACTACGAGAGCTGGGCGAGCCTCGTCCATCTCCGCTTCTCGCAGGACACGACCAGCGCCGAGGCCAAGGCGGCGCGCGAATATGCCGATGCCCTCTCGCCCGAGGCCACCGGCCACGAGGTCGCGCTGAAGCGGCGCCTGCTCGCCTGGCCGGATCGTGCCGCGTTGGAATCGGCGCTCGGCCCCCACACGCTTCGCCTTTGGGAGACGGACGTCACGACCTTCGACCCCGTCATTGCCGGCGACCTTGAGGAAGAGGCGAAGCTCACCGCCCGCTACACGGAGCTGATGGCCTCGGCCAAGCTCGCCATCCGCGGTACCACGACCAACCTTTCCGGCCTTGCTCCCTATGCCGAGGACCCGGACCGCGCCACCCGCCACGAGGCGGAGAGCCTCCGCTGGTCCTTCTTCGCCGAGCATGGCGAGGAACTCGACGCCATCTACGACGCGCTCGTCCGCCTCCGCCACGGCATGGCCCGGAAGCTCGGCTACGAGAACTACCTGCCCCTCGGCTACCGCCGTCTGCGCCGGACCGACTACGACGCCGCCGATGTCGCCCGCTACCGCGATCAGGTGGCCGAGCATGTCGTCCCCCTCGTCGCCCGCCTGCTGGAGGCGCGCCGCCAGCGCTTCGGCTGGGACCGGCTGCGCTACTGGGACGAGGCGCTGATCGACCCCGAGGGCAACCCGGCGCCGATCGGCGACCATGACACCCTCGTCGCCGCGGCCCGCACCATGTTCGACCGCATGGACCCGCGCCTCGCCTCCTTCTACCGGCTGATGGAGGAGGGCGGCTTCCTCGACATGCGCAACCGGCCCGGCAAGGCCGGCGGCGGGTTCTGCACCAGCTTCCCCTCCGTCGGCGTGCCCTTCATCTTCGCCAATTTCAACGGCACGCATCACGACATCGGCGTCTTCACCCATGAGATGGGCCACGCCTTCCAGAACTGGGAGAGCCGCAACCTGCCGGGGATCGACCAGCTCTGGCCCACCATGGAGGCGGCCGAGATCCACTCCATGAGCCTCGAGTTCCTCACCTATCCGCATATGGCGCTGCTGGTGGGGGAGGGGGCGGCGGAACGCTTCCGCCGCATGCATCTCGAGACCGCGCTCGCCTTCCTGCCCTATGGCGTCTGCGTCGACCACTTCCAGCACGAGGTCTATGCCAAGCCGGAGGCGACGCCGGCTGAACGCCACGCCATCTGGCAGCGCCTCGAGCGCCGCTACATGCCCTGGACCGGCTATGGCGACCTCGAATATCCCGCGAAGGGCGGCCGCTGGCAGGCGAAGCAGCACATCTACAACTCGCCGCTCTACTACATCGACTACACGCTGGCGCAGTGCTGCGCGATGCAGTTCTGGGTCAAGGCGCGGCGGGATGCGCCGGCGGCGCTGGCGGATTACGTCGCGCTCTGCGGACGCGGCGGCGGCGCGCCCTTCCAGGAGCTGGTGCGCTCGGCGGGGCTGATCTCGCCCTTCGCGCCGGGCGCGCTCAAGGATGTCGTGCGGGAGGCGGAGGGGGTGCTGGCGGCCTAGGCCGGCAGGCCGAGTTGCCGGGCCACCTCCCCACCAGGCACGGCGAGGACGCTCTCCGGCGCCTCCGCTGCGACGGGGATGGTGGAGGCGGTGCCCTCGAGCCGCCGCGCCGGCAGTCGATTCTGTATGCAGCGCCGACGGGGAGGAGGGGCGGTCCCCCTCGCGCACGGGCCGGCGACAAGCCCCCACGGATCACTCCGTCGGCGTCCGGGAAGCCTTGCGCCCGCCGAAGCGGGTGGCCACGATCGCCCCATCCCGCCGCCGGACAGGGATGGTCCCGGCCGTGGCCGGGGCCGCGCCGAAACGGCCCAACCGCTGCCCGGTGGCGATGACCGCCGCCCGGGCCTCGGCCAGCCGGGAATCAGGCCGCTGGGCGGCTTGTCGTGGTGGTGGTCGAGGCGTGCGGCGTGGTCGTCGCGGCCGGGCCCTGGATCGTCCCGGGCGGCTGCGTGCCCGGCGCCGGCGGCGCGCCCTCGGCGAGCGAGGCGTCATCCTCCTCCTTCATGTTCTTCTTGAAGGATTTGATGCCGGTGGCGAGATCGCCCATGAGGGTGCTGATCTTGCCGCTGCCGAAGAGCAGAAGCACGACCAGCAGCACGATGAGCCAGTGCCAGATGCTGAAGGAACCCATGTGACGCCCCGATAACCCTTTGTTGGAGGCCGCGGTTAGCGGCCCTGACCGGGCGGGACACTACTGCCCCGGCCCCCATAGAGCAAACGCGGAGATGGCGTGGCGGCGGGCCCATGACAACAGGCTTGACATCGCTTTCCGCATCGATCATATCGGCCTCGATCCGGGCCCCTCTGGCCGCCCGGCCGCCGGCCCTCGGGCCCGCTGCCGGGTGTGCGATGTCGGATCGCGTGCAACGTCGCGCGATCGGGCCCTGTCGCTTTCCGCAAGGTCAGCCCATCGCGCCAGTGAGGAGCTCACGGCGATGGAGCCGTCCATCTGGTTTTGGGTCTGGTTCAACGCGGCCATTCTTGGCCTTCTGCTGCTCGATCTCGGCGTCCTCTCCCGCAAGGGCCCGGACGGCCAGCCCGTCGCGGTGCCGGTGCGCACGGCGCTCTGGAAATCCGCCGGCTATGTCGCCCTCGCCCTCGGCTTCTTCGCCTGGCTCTGGACCAGCTACGGGCCGGAGGAAGGCCGCCAGGTCCGCGCCCTCGAATTCCTGACGGGCTATGTCATCGAGTGGTCGCTCTCGGTCGACAACATCTTCGTCTTCGTCCTCATCTTCGCCAAATTCGGCGTCCCCGCCGCCTACCAGCACCGGGTGCTGTTCTGGGGCATCCTCGGGGCGCTGGCGATGCGCGCGGCGATGATCCTGCTCGGCACCAGCCTGCTGCGCGAGTTCGACTGGCTGATGGTCATCTTCGGCCTCTTCCTCGTCTTCAGCGGCTGGAAGATGCTGCAGTCGGTCAACGCGCCGGAGGGCGACCCGCGCGACAACCCCATTCTGCGCTTCCTGCAGCGCCACCTGCCGGTGAGCAACGGCTTCCGCGGCAGCGCCTTCACCGTGCGCGAGGCGGGCAAGTGGATGCTGACGCCGCTCGCCCTGGTGCTGATCCTGGTCGAGCTGACCGACCTGGTCTTCGCCCTCGACAGCATCCCGGCGATCTTCGCCGTCACCACCGACCCGTTCATCGTCTACACCGCGAATGTCTTCGCCATCCTCGGCCTCAGGGCGATGTACTTCGCCCTCTCCGGCATCATCCACCGCTTCCGCTACCTGAAGCACGGGCTGTCGATCGTGCTGATGATCGTCGGGGTGAAGATGCTGGCGAACTACTGGGCGGGCGGCAAGGCGGTGCCGGTGGAGTGGGCGCTGCTGCTGACCGCCAGCATCATCGGCGGCTCCATCGCGCTCAGCCTCTGGCGCACCCGCGCCACCTGAGCGGGGAGGGGGATCAGGCCTCAGCCCTGATCCCCAGCCGGCGGATCAGCCCGCCCCAACGCTCCGCCTCGGCGGCCATGAAGGCGCGCAGCCCCTCCGGGCTGCTCGCCATGATCTCGAAGCCGGCGGCCTCGAGCGCCCGGCGCGCCTCGGGCGCCGCCAGCGCCCGCTGCGCCTCGGCCGACAGCTGCGCCACCCGCTCGGCCGGCATCGAGGCCGGCCCGATCAGCCCGATCCATGCATAGCTCGCCGCATCGGCGATTCCGGACTCGGCCAGCGTCGGCACCTCCGGCGCCTGCGGGATCCGCGCCTCGGCGGTCGCGGCCAGCGCCCGCGCCTGGCCCTCGCGCAGCTGCGGCAGGATACCGGCGGCGATGATGACCATCGCGTCGATTCGCCCGGCGATGAGGTCGACCACCGCCGGCGGGAAGCCGCGATAGGGGACGTGCAGCATCTCCCCGCCCGCCCGGGCGAGTAGGTCCATCATGGCGAGATGCCCGCCCGAGCCCGAGCCGACCGAGCCGAAGGAGTACTTCCCCGGGCTGGCCTTCACCGCCGCCAGGAACTCGCCGAGGCTGCGCATCGGCAGGTCCGGCCGGACGACCAGGAGCTGGCCGCCCCGCATCAGCAGCGAGATCGGCGCCAAGTCCCGCGCCGGGTCGTAGGGAAGATTCGGGAAGAGCGCCGGCGCCGTCGTCAGCGGGCCGTTGATGGAGACGCCGATCGTGTGCCCGTCCGTCGCCTTCGCCACCGCATCCGTGCCGATATTGCCGCCGGCCCCGGCCCGGTTGTCGACGACGCAGGGCTGCCCCAGCACCTGGCTGTAATGCGTGGCGACGGCCCGCCCGGCGATGTCGGGGGTCGAGCCGCCGGGGAAGGGGACGACGAGCCTGAGCGGCCGGTCCGGCCAGGGTGCCTGGGCCAAGGCGGGGGGCGCCAGCAGGGCAGGGGCGGCCAGCAGCGCACGGCGCGGGATCGGCATGGGCGGCGTTTCCTTGTCGGGATTTGCATCCGCTTGCAGCACGAAGGGCCGCCCGCGGGCAAGCCTCTACCCCCCGCCGATCAGCCGCCGCCGGAGCCTGGCCGACACCCAGTCGATCGCGGCCACGGTCGCCACCATCAGCAGGATGATGAAGGCCACCTCGTCCCAGTGCCGGACGCGGATGCGCTCCGAGATCTGCAGCCCGATCCCGCCCGCGCCCACCACGCCGAGGATCGCCGCCGAGCGCGTGTTGCTCTCGAAGAAGTAGAGCGCCTGCGCCAGCATCACCGGCAGCACCTGCGGCAGCACGCCGAAGCGCAGCCGGGCGAGGAAGCCGCCCCCCGCCGCGGTGATGCCCTCCACCTGCCGCCGCTCGGCATTCTCGATCGCCTCCGCATTCAGCTTGGCGAGCACCGCGACATCGGCGGTGGCGATCGCCAGCACCCCGGCCAGCGGCCCGAGCCCAACGGCCCGCACGAAGGCGAGCGCCCAGATCAGCTGGTCGACGCCGCGGAACCCGTCGAAGACCCGGCGCAGGGAGAAGCGGAAGAGCGTGTTCGTCACCACGTTCCCGGCCCCGAGGAAGCCGAGCGGCAGCGCGATCAGCGCGGCGATGAAGGTGCCGAGGAAGGCCATGGCGACGCTCTCGGCCAGCCCCTGGAGGATGTCCAGCCACAGCTCGCCGGGCGAGGGCGGGATCATCAGCCGGAGGATCGTCGCCAGCCCCGCCAGCCCGTTCCACAGCCGCTCCGGCGCGAAGCCGAAATGCCAGAGCGCCCAGCCGAGCCAGGCGAGGAAGGCCGCCCAGCCGAGCCAGGCCAGCACCCGGCCGCGCCGCGTGCTGCCGAAGGCGCCGGGGATGCGTGCCCGCCAGGCCGCGACCTGCTCCGCCCCGCTCATTGCATCGCCCCGATGACGCGGTGCCGCAGCCGCTCCGAGAGCAGGTCGATGGCGCAGACGGCGAGGATGATCAGCAGCAGGATCGCGCTGATCTCCTCGTAGTAGTTGAAGGAGATCACCTTGTAGAGCTCCTCCCCGATCCCGCCCGCGCCGACGAATCCGATGACGCTCGCCGAGCGCAGGTTGATCTCGAACCGCAGCAGGGCGTAGCTCAGCAGGCTCGGCGCCACCTGCGGCAGGATGGCGAAGCGGCAGGCCTGCATCCAGCTCCCGCCCGCCGAGCGCACCCCGGCCCAGGCGCCGAGCCCGGTATTCTCGATGCTCTCGGCGAAGAGCTTGCCGCAGGCGCCCGCCGTATGCAGTGCGATGGCGAGGACCCCCGCCAGCGGCCCGATCCCGAAGGCCCAGACGAAGATCAGCGCGAAGACGATCTCGGGGACCGTCCGCATCGCCTCGAGCAGCCGCCGCACGGCCGGGTTCACCACGCGGCCGGCGCCGAGGTTGCGCGCCGCCGGGAAGGCCAGCAGCAGCGCCGCCCCGGCCCCCATCAGCGTCGCGAGCGCCGCCATGTTCGCCGTCTCGAAGAGCAGCCAGGCCCAGCTGTCGAGCCGGTACATCCAGAAGGCAAGGCTGCCCTCCGTCTCCACGCTGCCAAACAGCGCCTCCCAGCGCAGGCTCGGCAGGATGCGCGAGATATACTCGCCGATGCGTGGCAGCCCGGCGAGCAGCGTCGCCGGATAGGCCTCGCTGATCCGCGCCGAAAGCAGCAGGCAGGCCGCGAGGATGGCGAGGCCGAGCAGCGTCGCCCGCCGCTTCTGCCGCTGCGCCGCCTGCCAGGCGGCCTCGCCCTGATGGATGACGCTCGTGCTCAGTTGCGCCGCCGGCGTTCCGCCGCCTCCTGCCGCCGCATGTCGATCATGAACTGGTAGTCGGCGGCCGAGACCTCGCGGTAGCCCGCCCCGCCGCCGCGCTCGATCTGGCGGTAGATGTCCGGATGTGCCCTGGGCAGCGCCAGGTGGAAGAGCCTCATATCCTCCTTGAAGGCGGCCGGCAGCTCGGCGCGCGTGGTCTGCGGCCCGTTGATGATCGGGTCCGAGCGCCAGACGACGCGGAGCTGCTTCATGTCGACCAGCCCCTTCTCGACCATCGCCCGGAGCGCGCCGCGGGTGAAGCCCTGCGCCTCCTCGCCCTGGCCGGAGGCCCAGGTGACGGCGGCGTCGTACTGCCGCTGCAGCACGGCGACGACTGCCTGCTCATGCCCGCCGGCGAAGCCGGTGCGCCCGAAGAACCCCTCCGGGTTGATCCCCTGCCGCCTGAGCGAGAAGCGCGGGATGAGGTAGCCGCTGGCGGAATTGGGGTCCGACCAGGCCATCGCCTTGCCCCGCATTCCCTCGAGGGAGGTGATGCCGCTATCCGCCCGCACCAGCATCACCGCGACATAGGAGATGGAGCCGTCGCTCTCCTCCGTCGTCACCAGCGGCTCGACGCCGCCCTGGGTGTCGAGCCAGGCCCCGGCATAGGCGGCCGGCGACATGTTGGCGATGTCGAGCTGCTTCGCCCCGAAGGCCTGGATGACGCCCGCATAGTCGCTGGCGGGGAAGAGCCGCACCGGCAGGTCGAAGGTCCGCTCGAGCAGCGCGCGGTACTCGCCGAAGCGGCCCAGCCGGTCGGCCTCGTTCTCGCCACCGAGCAGCCCGACGCGGAGCTGGGGCAGCTGCGACTTCCAGGCCCGCGCGCCGGTGGCGGGGAACTCGATCGCTGCATCCACCGTCCGCCGCTGGGCGAGGGCCGGGCGGGGGGAGAGGGCAGGGAGGGCCAGCAGGCCGGCCAGGGCAGCGCGTCGCGTCGGCATCGAGGTCTTCCGTCCAGGGTCGGGCCCCGGACTATGCCACCGCGAGCGGCGCCGGGGCAGGCTCGGCGGCCCGGAGCCGCGCCTCCGCCTCGGTGGCGAACTCCTGCTCCGAGATGCCGTAGACCGCCCGCACCCGCTCCGGCGTCAGCGCCGCGGAGGTCCCGTCGAAGACGATCTTCCCCGCCTGCATGGCGACGATCCGGTCGCAATACTCCCGCGCGGTGTCGAGATGGTGCAGGTTGACCAGCACCGTCAGCCCGTCCTTCCGGTTCACGTCGCGCAGCGCATCCATCACCAGCTGCGCGTTGCGGGGATCGAGCGAGGCGATCGGCTCATCCGCCAGCACCAGCCGGGGCTCCTGCAGCAGGGCACGGCAGAGGGCGACCCGCTGCTGCTGCCCGCCGGAGAGCGTCTCCGCCCGCTGCAGGGCGGTGTCGGCGAGGCCGAAGCGGTCGAGCGCGGCCAGCGCCATCGCCCGCTCCTCCGCGGTGAAGCGGGCGCCGACCAGCACCATCGCCGCCCGCCAGCCGCGCTGCCAGGCGAGCCGGCCGATCAGCACATTGGTCAGCACGTCGAGCCGCTGCACCAGGTTGAACTGCTGGAACACCATGGCGCAGTCGCGCCGCCAGCCGCGCAAGGCCCGCCCCTGGAGTGCCGTCACGTCCCGCCCGCCGGAGAGGATCCGCCCGTAGGAGGGCTCCTGCAGCCGGTTGATCATCCGCAGCAGGGTGGACTTGCCGGCACCCGACCGGCCGATGATGCCGACCATCTGCCCGGGCGGCACCGCGAGGTCCACATGGTCGACGGCCACCGTCGCACCGAAGCGCCGGGTCAGCCCCTGCAGTTCCAGCATGCCGCGCGCACCCATCGAGGTCCCGGCATCCTGGTCCAGCGCCGCCACCGGCCGCAACCCCGCGATCTGGCCCATGGTCAGGACCGCCGCCGCCGCTCGTTCGCCTCTTCCCGCCGCATGTCGACGAGGAACTGGAACTGGGCATGCGTCACCTCGCGGTAGCCGGTGCCGCCGCCGCGCTCGATCTGCTCGTAGACCTGCGGGTGGCTCTTCGGCAGCGCCAGGTGGAAGGCCCGCATATCCTCCTTGAAGGCGGCTGGGAGGGCGGTGCGGACGGTGAGCGGCCCGTTGATGATAGGCTCCGAGGTCCAGATGATGCGGAGGTCGGACATGCTCAGCATGTTCTTCTCCACCATCGCCCGCAGGTTGCCGCGGGAATAGCCCTGCGCGGCCTCGCCCTGGCCGGAGGCCCAGGTCATCGCGCCGTCATACTGCTTCTGCAGCACGGCGATGACGCCCTGCTCATGCCCACCGGCGAAGCCGGTGCGGCTGAAATACTGCCCGGACTCGACGCCGATCCCCGCCTTCCGCAGGGCGAAGCGCGGGATGAGGTAGCCCGAGGTCGAGTTCGGATCGGCCCAGGCCAGCGACTTGCCGCGCATCTGCTCGAGCGAGGTGATGCCGCTGTCGGCGCGGACCACGAGGACCGAGACATAGGAGATGGTGCCGTCCTTCTCCTCCGGCACCAGCAGCGGCTCGACGCCGCCATTGGTGTCGAGCCAGGCGCCGGCATAGCCGGAGGGCCCCATCGAGGCCATCTCGATCTGCCCCGCGCTGAAGGCCTGCAGCACGCCCGCATAGTCGGAGGCCGGGAAGAGCCGCACCGGGAGCCTGAAGGTCTCCTCCAGCAGCTTCTGGTAGGCTCCGAAGCGCCCGAGCCGATCGCTCTCGTTCTCGCCGCCGAGCAGGCCGATGCGCAGCACCGGGATCTGGGCCTTCCAGCCCCGCTCGCCGAGCGTCGGCATCGCCACACCGGCATCGAGGGTGCGGCGCGCGGCCTGTGCGGTGGCCGGCAGCAGGACAGCCCCGGCCATGAGGCCGGCGATTTGGCGGCGAGTCAGCATTGGGGGTCTCTCCCTCTGGGCGTTCCGGGCCTCTACCAACGCTCCGTGACAGACGGATGATGGAACGGTGACATCCCCATGTCCCTTGCCAGCCAGGCCCAGGCGGACCAGCCTCCCACCAACCATTGGAGGAAACCGATGCTGGATCGCCGCGCCCTGCTCGCCTCGCCGCTGCTGCTCGCCCCCCGCCTGGCATCCCGCCCCGCCTCGGCGCAGGAGGCCTTCCCCGCCCGCCCGGTCGCCGTCTTCTCCGGCTATGCCCCGGGCGGCGTGACCGACGTCACCTCCCGCGCCGTCGCCGAGCGCATGGCGCGCGAGCTCGGCGTCCCGGTCGTGGTCGAGAACCGGGTCGGCGGCGCGACGGCCGTCGCCAATACGGCCGCGGCGCAGGCCCGGCCGGATGGCTACACCCTGCTGATGGGCACCTCGTCCCTGGCGATCAATCCCGGCCTCCAGCCGAACCTCACGCCGCGCGAGCCGATGCGGGAGCTGGCGCCGATCGGCATGGTCTTCCGCAGCGCCTTCGTCCTCCACGTCCATCCGAGCCTGCCGGTGCGAAGCACGGCGGAGCTGATCGCCTGGTGCCGCGCCAATCCCGGAAAGCTCGATTTCGGCAGCAGCGGCACCGGGGCGGTGAACCACCTGGCGATGGCGCTCTTCGCCCAGCGGGCGGGCATTCAGGTGACGCATGTGCCCTATCGCGGTGGCGCGCCCGCGCTGATCGACCTCCGCGCCGGCCGCATCGGGGCGATGTTCCAGGCGGTGCTCGAGGCCCTGCCCGCGCTGCAGGAGGGGGCCACGCGCGGCCTCGCCATCTCCTCTGCGGCGCGCGAGCCGCTCCTCCCCGACTTGCCTCCTGTCGCCGAGACGCTGCCGGGCTTCGATGCCGTTTTCTGGCAGGGCCTTTTCGCCCCGGCCGGCACCCCGGCCCCGATCCTTGCCCGCCTTGGCTCCGCCCTCCGTGCCGCGACCGAGGACGAGACCCTGCGCACCCGCCTGGCTCAACAGGGCGTCGCGCTCACCACCGGAGACGCCGCCGCCCTCGCCAGCCTGCTGGAGCGTGAAACCGTCCTGTGGGGCCGTCTGATCCGCGAGGCGGAAATCCGTCCTGACTAGCTTGTGGGTTGATGCTTGCCGATTTCGCAATTATGCCGGGAAAGAACGGATACGGGGGCGGTGGACTGGTCGGAGCCGCTGCCCAAAATGAAATATCGAGTAATCGAGCTTGACGATCTTTCAAGCGTGCAATGCTGATAAAATCTAGGGTACTCCCAGGAAAGAGACTGCCTGGGCCGCTCCCCTAGGATTAAGGTCCGGGCAGAACCGAGGTGCGTCCATGTCCGCTTTCCTGCATCCCATAGGGCAGTCAACCGGGTTCCAGGGCGAGACCCCGCTCGGCCCGGCGAAGATCACCGCCCCCGCCCGGGCCGCCGTCAAAGGATTGCGTCACACCCTTCCCGCCGCCCTTCGCCGCGCCGTCGACGCCGTCCCCCTCCTCGACCGCCCCCGCGCCACCCGCCGCCTGGTCCGGCGCATGGAGGCCGCGCTCGGCTACACCCCCAACCTCCGCCGGCCGCGCACCTTCAATGAGCATGTCGCCTGGAAAATCCTCAACGACCGCAACCCGCTCATCCCGCTGACGACGCACAAGGTCACCGCCCGCGACTACGTCGCCGCCAAGGGCGGCACCGACCTCCTCCTCCCCCTGTACGGCATCTGGGACCGCGCGGAGGACATCCCCTGGGACGACCTGCCCGAGCAGTTCGCCCTCAAGGGCGCGCATGGCTGGCAGATGAACCTGATAGTGCGCGACAAGGCTGAAATCGACCGCGCCGCCGCCACCCGCCAGGCCGCCGCCTGGCTCGCCGAAGACCACTACCGGCGCACCGGCGAATGGGGCTACTGCAACCTCCGCCCCCGCCTCATGGCCGAAGCACTCATCACCGGCGACCGCCCGAGCGGCGTGCCGGAGGATTTTAAGTTCTACGTCTTTCGCGGCCGGGCCCGGCTGCTCAGCATCCATCTCGACCGCGGCACGGAGCAGTACGGCTACCGCTTCTACACGCCGGACGACCTCCGCCCGCTGCCCTTCATGGGCGGCGGCTGGCGCGGCCCGGTCCCCTACACCCCGCCGCCCGAGGCCCGGCAGCTTGCCGCCATCGCCTCCCGCCTCGGCGAGGATTTCGAGTTCGTGCGCGTCGACCTCTACCTGGCCGGCGGCAAGCCCTGGTTCGGCGAGCTGACCCACTACCCGGCCAGCGCCTGCATCCGCTTCCCGAGCCTCGTCCAGGACCGGCTGATGGGCGACATGTGGTCCGGCCGGATCTGACGGCCTTGCCTGCACCCGTCGGCCTTGCACCGGGGCACTCGCACCGCCGATAGTCCCCCTAACGAACAACCGGGGAGACATCCACGATGCTGGGCCTGATGCAGGACCGACCGCTGCTGATTTCGAGCCTGCTGGAGCACGCGTCCCGCCACCACCATGGCTCCCGGATCATCTCCGCCCGGCCCGATGGCAGCCTGGTCCGCCACAGCTGGGCCGAGATCGCCGCCCGCGCCGCCCAGCTCGCCCATGCGCTGGCCGCCCGCGGCGTCAGGCAGGGCGAGCGCATTGCGACCCTCGCCTGGAACGAGCACCACCATCTGGAGGCCTACTACGCCATCTCCGCCATGGGCGCCGTGCTCCATACGGTGAACCCGCGCCTCTTCCCCGGGCAGATCGCCTTCATCCTGGCCGATGCCGAGGACACCCACCTGCTGGTGGACCCGACCCTCCTCGCCGGTGCCGAGGCGCTGGCCGACAAGCTCCCGCCCAGCCTCCGCGCCATCATCGTCATGGGGACGGAGGCCGACATCCCCGCCGAATGCCCGCTGCGCGGCCGCTTCGAGCTGCTGGCGCAGGAAAGCCTGATCGCGGGCCAGCCCACCACCTATCCCTGGCCCGAGCTCGACGAGCGCAGCGCCTCCTCGCTCTGCTATACCTCCGGCACCACGGGCGAGCCGAAGGGCGTGCTCTACAGCCACCGCTCGACCCTGATCCATGCCATCAGCACCCTGCAGAAGGACTGCTTCAACATCGGCGCCGAGGATGTGGTGCTGCCGGTGGTGCCGATGTTCCACGTCAATGCCTGGGGCATCCCCTATTCGGCCGCCGCCGCCGGCGCCTCGCTCGTCCTCCCCGGGCCGAAGCTCGACCCGGCCAGCCTGCATCGCCTCTTCGAGGCGGAGCGGGTCACCTTCTCCGCCGGTGTGCCGACCATCTGGACGGCGCTGCTGAACTGGCTCCGCGCCGACCCGTCGCGCCGCTTCACCCACCCGCCGCGACTGGTCGTCGGCGGCACGGCGCTGCCGACCGCGGTCAATGCCGGCTTCCTCAAGGAGTACGGCGTCGGGATCCTCCATGCCTGGGGCATGACGGAGACGAGCCCGCTCGGCACCACCAATGCCCGCAAGCCCGAGAATGCCGACTGGGACGAGGACCGCTTCCTCGACTACGCCCGGAAGCAGGGCCGCCCGCTTTACGGCGTCGAGATCCGGGTCCGCGACGGGCAGGGCCAGGAGATCGCGCATGACGGCGTGGCCTTCGGCGAGCTCGAGGTCCGCGGACCCTGGATCGCCGGCCAGTACTTCAACCGTCCGGGCGACGCGGCCTTCACCGAGGATGGCTGGTTCCGCACCGGCGACGTGGTGACGGTGGACGAGCTCGGCTGCATCGAGATCGTCGACCGGGCCAAGGATGTGATCAAGTCGGGCGGCGAGTGGATCAGCTCCATCACCCTCGAGAACCTGATCATGGGGCACCCGGCGGTGCAGGAGGCCGCCGTGATCGCCATGGCCCATCCGAAATGGGACGAGCGCCCGCTGCTCCTCGTCCAGCCGAAGCCAGGCGCCAGCCCGACGGCCGAGGAGATCCTCGCCTTCTACGAGGGCAAGGTGGCCAAGTGGTGGATCCCCGACGCGGTGGAGTTCGTCGAGAGCCTGCCGCATACCGCGACGGGCAAGCTGTGGAAGGCCGATCTCAAGGCCCGCTACAAGGATGCGCGCCGCGCCGGTAGGTGAGGGGGCCGGGACGAGCCTCGCCGGGATCATCGCCGCCCGGCCGGAATTGGTGGGGGCGCTGCGCCGCCTCGCGGACCTTGGCCTCCCCGATGCCTGGATCGGCGCCGGGGCGCTCCGCAACCCGGCCTGGGACGCGCTCTCCGGCTTCGCCCCCGGCACCAACCCGCCAGGGGATATCGACGTCGTCTGGTTCGACCCCGTCCGGGCCGATGCCGAGGCCGATGCCGCCATCGAGGCCCACCTGCGCGCGCTTGCCCCCGGCCTTCCCTGGTCGGTCCGCAACCAGGCCCGCATGGCCGTCCGCAACGGCGATGCGCCCTATGCCTCGACGACCGACGCCATCGCCCATTGGCCCGAAACCGCGACGGCGGTCGCCGCCCGCTGGACCCCCGCCGGCCTCGAGATCGCCGCGCCGCACGGCACCGCGGACCTCCTCGGCCTCATCCTCCGCCCGACTTCGCCGGCGAAGGCTGCCGTAATGGCGGCCCGCGCCGTCGCCAAGGGCTGGACGCGCCGCTGGCCTCGCCTGACCATGGCGCCCACCAACCGGAGCCACCCGTGATGCTGCAGCCCCCGCCCGCCGAGCCCGGCATGCACGAGCAGGAGATCGACACCCCAGCCCTGGTGCTCGACCTCGATGCCTTCGAGGCCAATCTCGACCGCATGGCGGCCCTGCTCGAGGGCACCGGCGTGAAGCTCCGCGCCCATGCCAAGACCCACAAGTCGCCAGTGATCGCCCGCCTGCAGATGGCCCGCGGCGCCGTCGGCCAGTGCGTGCAGAAGGTCGCCGAGGCGGAGGTGCTGGCCTGGGGCGGCATCCCCGACATCCTGGTCAGCAACCAGGTGGTCGGCGCGCGCAAGCTCGCCCGGCTCGCCGCCCTGCAGCGCATCAGCCAGGTCGCCATCTGCGTCGACGGGCCGGAGCAGGTGGCGGCGCTGGAGGCCGCCGCGGCGGCGGCCGATACCCGCATCACCGTCCTCGTCGAGATCGATTGCGGTGCCTCGCGCTGCGGCGTCGAGGCCGGGCCGCCGACCGTGGCGCTGGCTCAGCGCATCGCCGCGAGCCCGCACCTGATCTTCGGCGGGCTGCAGGCCTATCACGGCAGCGCCCAGCATATCCGCGGGCCGGAGCAGCGTGCCGCCGCCATCGCCCATGCGGCGGAGCTCACCCGCCGCAGCGTGGAGCAGCTCGCGCAGCAGGGCCTCGCCTGCGCCATCGTCGGCGGCGGCGGCACCGGCACCTTCCGCCATGAGGTGGCGAGCGGGGTCTATACGGAGATCCAGGCCGGCTCCTATGCCTTCATGGATGCCGACTACGCCCGCAACGCGGAGCCGCCGCCCTTCCGCCACGCTCTCTTCGTGCTGTCCACGGTGATGAGCCGGGCCATCCCCGGCGTTGCGGTGCTGGATGCCGGGCACAAGGCGGTCGCCATCGACAGCGGCCTGCCGCTGGTGCATGGCCGCCCGGGCCTGCGCTACGCCGGCGCCTCGGACGAGCATGGGAAGCTGCTGGTGGAGGATGGCGCGGCGCCGGCGCTCGGCGAGAAGCTGCGCCTCATCCCCGGCCATTGCGACCCGACGATCGATCGCTACGACTGGTATGTCGGCCTGCGCCGCGGCCGGGTGGAGTGCCTCTGGCCGGTCGCCTCGCGCGGGGCGATGGCCTGAGCGGCGGCGGTCAGCGCGTCCGGCGCTGCTGCCGCGCGGCGGGGGCGGCGGCCTTGGCTGGTCGCACGGCGGATGGCCGCACGACCGCCCGGCTGTCGCTGTCGCCCTGCTCGATCCGCGCCGCGGGCCGCAGCGTGGTGCGCGTGCCGACGGTCCGCAGCAGCGCCGGCCGGGGCGCGACGGTGGTCGCCCGTGCCGGCCGGACCGCAGCCGGCCTCGCCGCCGCGACCGCGACGCGCCGCCCGGCCCGCAGCGGCGCCGCCTGCGCCGTCGCCAGCACGTGCCGGCCGCGCAGCGGGGAGGCCTGGGCCGATGCGAGGACAGCCGGCGCGCTTCGCCGCGCCGCGACCGCCACACCCATCTGCCCAAAGCCCTGGTCCAGCAGCGCCATCATGTGCCGGTCCCGCTCGCGGCCCGAGGCGCCGCCGAACACGGCGGCCACCAGCCGCACCCCGTCCCGCTGCGCGCTGGCGACGAGATTGAAGCCGCTGTCGTTCACATAGCCGGTCTTGATGCCGTCCGCCCCGTCATACTCCTGGAGCAGGCGGTTGTGGTTCCAATGGGTCCGGCCGCGGAAGACGAAATGCGGCGTCGAGAAGAAGCCGTAGCGCTCCGGGAAGTCCTGCATCAGGCGCCGGCCGAGCAGCGCCATGTCGCGCGCCGTCGTCACCTGGTCGAGGTCAGGAAGGCCCGATGCGTTGCGGAAGGTGGTGCGCGTCATGCCGAGCGCCCGGGCCTTCATCGTCATGATCTGGGCGAAGCGGTCCTCGCTGCCGCCGCCGAGGAACTCCCCGAGGACCGAGGCCGCGTCATTCGCCGACTTGGTGACGAGGGCGAGGATCGCCTCCTCCACCGTCAGCGTCATGCCCGTGGTGAGGCCGAGGCGGGAGGGCGCCATGGAGGCGGAGTAGGCCGAGACGCGGATCGGCGTGTCGAGGGTGACACGGCCGTCGCGCAACGCTTCGAAGGCGAGGTAGACGGTCATCATCTTGGTGAGGGAGGCTGGGTAGCGCCGCTCGTCCGGGCTGGCGGCGATCAGCACGTTGCCGCTGCGGGCGTCGGCCACGATGGCGGCGTATCGTTCGCTGCCGATCTGTGCCTGGGCTGGAAGGGCTGTGGCGAAGCCACAAGTGACGGCAAGGGCCATGACGGCCCCGAAGCGCGACGCGCAGGTCCCCAACATACCAATCCCCCGATACGCGGCCCATGCCCCCCGGCCGACCTGCGAATCGAGGATAAGCTACGCCTGCGTAAGGCTCTTTGTCCACTGGAATGGAATAAGAACCACAAGAAAGCAGAGAGTTACTGGCCTTGTTTCAGACGCGGCACGGAATCTCCGGGTGTCGTGCTCAGGAGCCGTCCCAAGATTCGACATTTATCTCACGACAGAGTGATGTTGCGGCGCGATAGGGGCTTGCTAAAGCCCCGGGCCCCGACCTACATAGCGTCATGCTGCAGTGCAGCAAAGGCGTGGTCGCAACGCTGCTCGTGACCCGGGCCGCGCCTCAACCCATTGAGGAGCAAGGCTATGGCGGTTGTTTCCGAGGCCAAGCTGGCCGACGTGAAGAAGCTGGTCAACGAGGCTGCCAACAACGGCGCCGCGAAGACCCAGAAGGTTATGCAGGACAGCGCCGCCCCGGCGCGTGCGACGATGGAGAAGACGATGGAACAGGCAACGAAGGCGACCGATGGCATGATCAAGGCCGCCGAGCAGGCCGCCGAGTTCGGCCGCGGCAATGCCGAGGCGATGGCGAAGGCCACGCAGGTCTACATGGCCGGCGTGCAGGACCTCTCCAAGATGACCCTCGCCATGATGCAGGGTCTGAGCGAGCACGCGATCGCCAGCGCCCGCGCGCTCGCCGCGGTGAAGAGCCTGAAGGAGGCCACCGAGATCCAGACCTCCTACGCCCGTACCGCGATGGAGAGGACCCTCTCCGAGACCACCAAGCTGCAGGAGGCCTCGCTGAAGCTGGCCGAGGCCACCTTCGCGCCGCTCACCGCCCGCATGCAGGTTGCGGTCGAGACGATGTCGAAGCCGATCGCGGCCTGATCGCGCGGCCCGGCGCAGCCGGGCCACATGGCTCGGGGCCCGGCCCGGCATCCCCTTCGTGGGGGTGCCGGGCCGGGCCCTTCCCGTTTCAGGGCTTTTTCCCGGGGCTTCGCTGACCATATCCTGCGCCTGTGCCCCGCTTGGCCCTTCACCTCGCGCCATCCGGGGCGATATCCTGTCCGGCAGGCCGGGGCGATTGCCCGGTCCGCCCGGATGCCCGAAGGCAGGCGAGGCCTGACCACCAGGAAGCTCATGAGCGCTCAGGACAAGCCGTTGATCAAAGGGGCCACCCCGCCCGGCAACACACCCGGGGACACCACGCCGAATACCGGCGTCGTCGTGAAGACCCGGCCGCGCACCAAGAAGCCGGCCATGTACAAGGTCTTGATGCTGAACGACGACTACACGCCGATGGAGTTCGTCGTGCATGTCCTTGAACGCTTCTTCCAGAAGAACCGGGAGGAGGCGACCAGGATCATGCTCCACGTCCACAGGCGTGGCGTCGGCGTCTGCGGCGTCTATACCTATGAGGTGGCCGAGACCAAGGTCACCCAGGTGATGGACCTCGCCCGGCAGAACCAGCACCCCCTGCAGTGCACGATCGAAAAGGAATGATCGCGCAAGGGGCTCGTTCCGGCGCATTATCGGATGGCCGAAGGCCGCGGCGCCGTCACAAGACTGCCACCCCGCCGAATGGGGGGCTCGTCCAGACTGCCGGGACGACCCAGATCATGCCCACGCCTATCGCCGGTTTTCGGACCGGCGCAGAGTTGAGTGGAAACCCACCCATGGGCCAGGATGTTCCAGGCCTGTTGGGTTCCATCGGGGAGCGTCGCTAAGCATGTTGTCCCGCAATCTCGAGCAGACGCTCCACCGCGCCCTCGGCCTGGCCAATGAACGCCGGCACGAATACGCGACACTGGAGCACCTCCTTCTCGCCCTCACCGACGACACCGACGCCGCCACCGTGCTGCGCGCCTGCGGTGTCGACAATGACAAGCTCAAGCGCGACCTGACCGAGTTCCTCGACAAGGACCTCGCAGGCCTCGTCACCGAGCGCGCCGGCGATCCGAAGCCGACCGCCGGCTTCCAGCGCGTGGTGCAGCGCGCCGCCATCCATGTCCAGTCCTCCGGCCGGGACGAGGTGACGGGCGCCAATGTGCTCGTCGCCCTCTTCTCCGAGCGGGAGAGCCATGCCGTCTACTTCCTGCAGCTGCAGGACATGACCCGGCTGGATGCGGTGAACTTCATCTCGCACGGCATCGCCAAGGCTCCGGGCCGCGCCGCCAACCGCCCCGTCCAGGGCACCCCGGCCGCCAACCAGGCGAATCCGGAGGAGCCCGAGAAGGAGGAGAAGCCGCGCGGCGGCCGCAGCCAGGACGCGCTCTCCAACTACTGCGTCAACCTCAACAAGAAGGCGCAGCAGGGCAAGATCGATCCGCTGATCGGCCGCGACCACGAGATCGAGCGGACGATCCAGATCCTCTGCCGCCGCACCAAGAACAACCCGCTCTATGTGGGCGACCCGGGCGTCGGCAAGACCGCCATCGCCGAGGGGCTGGCGAAGCGCATCATCGAGGGCGACGTGCCCGAGGTGCTCGCCAAGTCGACCATCTACGCGCTCGACATGGGCAGCCTGCTGGCCGGCACCCGCTACCGCGGCGATTTCGAGGAGCGGCTGAAGGCCGTCGTGAACGAGCTCGAGCAGCAGGCGGGCTCCATCCTCTTCATCGACGAGATCCATACGGTGATCGGCGCCGGCGCCACCTCGGGCGGGGCGATGGATGCCTCGAACCTGCTGAAGCCGGCGCTTGCCCAGGGCACGCTGCGCTGCGTGGGCTCGACCACCTACAAGGAGTATCGCAACTACTTCGAGAAGGACCGGGCCCTCGTCCGGCGCTTCCAGAAGATCGACGTGAACGAGCCCAACATCGAGGATGCGGTCAAGATCCTCCAGGGGCTCAAGACGAACTACGAGAAGCACCACAAGGTCCGCTACACGCCGGAGGCGATCCGTGCCGCCGTCGAGCTCTCGGCCAAGTACATCCATGACCGGAAGCTGCCGGACAAGGCGATCGACGTGATCGACGAAGTCGGCGCCTCCCGCATGCTGCAGCCCGAGGGCAAGCGAAAGAAGACCGTTACGCTCAAGGATGTCGAGGAGATCGTGGCGAAGATCGCCCGCATCCCACCGAAGACCGTCAGCAACGACGACAAGGAGACGCTCAAGACCCTCGAGCGCGACCTGAAGTCGATGGTCTTCGGCCAGGAGCAGGCGATTGAGGCGCTCTCCGCCGCCATCAAGCTGTCCCGCGCTGGGCTGCGCGATGCGGAGAAGCCGATCGGCAACTACCTCTTCTCCGGCCCCACAGGCGTCGGCAAGACCGAGGTGGCGAAGCAGCTTGCCAAGACCCTCGGCATCGAGCTGATTCGCTTCGACATGTCGGAGTACATGGAGCGGCACTCGATCAGCCGGTTGATCGGCGCCCCCCCGGGCTATGTCGGCTTCGACCAGGGCGGCTTGCTGACCGACAGCATCGATCAGCACCCGCATGCGGTCCTGCTGCTCGACGAGATCGAGAAGGCGCACCAGGATCTCTACAACATCCTGTTGCAGGTGATGGACCACGGGAAGCTGACCGACCACAATGGCAAGACGGTCGACTTCCGCAACGTGATCCTGATCATGACCACCAATGCCGGCGCGGCCGACATGGCGAAGCCCGCCATCGGCTTCGGCAGCAGCGTCCGGGTGGGCGAGGATACGGAGGCCATCCAGCGGATGTTCACCCCCGAGTTCCGCAACCGGCTGGATGCGGTGGTGCCCTTCTCCGGCCTGTCGCAGGAGATCGTCGGCCAGGTGGTCGAGAAGTTCGTGATGCAGCTGGAGGCCCAGCTCGCCGACCGGAACGTCACCATCGAGCTCAGCTCGGCGGCGAAGGAGTGGCTGGCCGAGAAGGGCTACGACCCGCTCTACGGTGCGCGGCCGCTGGCCCGCGTCATCCAGGAGCACATCAAGAAGCCGCTCGCCGAGGAGCTGCTCTTCGGCAAGCTCGCCAAGGGCGGCTCGGTGAAGGTGAACCTGCGCGACGGCGCGCTGGCCTTCGACTACCAGGAGGCCGCGCCGCCCGCCCTGCCGAAGCCGGAGGAAGGCCCCGGCGACGGTGAGGCGGAGAAGGAGCCGGAGGCGGTGGAGTAGCGCTCCACCCCATCCTGACGGAGACTGGACGGGCGCGGGGGACATCCTCCGCGCCCATTTTCATTTGGGGAGAAGCCAGTGAGCGCGATCAAGGACTGGGATGCCTACAACGCCGCCGCGCGGGCCCAAGGCAAGGAGCTGAACGCGCTGCATCCGGAGCTGGTGAAGGGCTTCGGCGCGCTCAGCCGCGGCGCCGCCACCACGCAGCACCTGGATGCCAAGACGCGGGAGCTGATCGCGATCGCCGTCGCCATCACCACGCGCTGCGACGGCTGCATCGACGCGCATGTGCGGAAGGCGAAGGTCGCCGGCGCCAGCAAGGCGGAGATGGCGGAGGCGATGGGCGTCGCCGTCGCGCTGAATGCCGGCGCTGCCTTCACCTATGCGCTGCATGTCCTCGATGCAGCGGAGGAGGCCGGGGCCTGATCAGGTCTCGGGTTTGGCGAGGTTCAGCATCAGCGTGATCAGGCCGCCTTCCTGCACTGCCATGGCGGCCTGGGGCAGGGTGAACCAGCGGCGCTCGCGCTGCGACTTCTCCGGCCAGTCCTCCAGAAGTTCATCGACGGCGAGGGGGAAGACATCCACCTCGCAGGTCACCGTGGCGCCGTCGTTCAGGCGCTTCGGATAGGCATAGTGGCCGATCGGCTCAGGGTTGATGCGGCCGCGGATGCCGGCCTCCTCGAAAGCCTCCCGCTCGGCCTGCTTGGCCCCGCCGCATTTCTCCGTCCAGCCCTTGGGCAGCACCCAGCGCTTCGTCTCCCGGCTGGTGACGAGCAGCACCTGCGTCTCGCCATCCGCTTGCCGGAATGGCAAGGCGGCGCATTGGCGACCGCGACGAGAGGGCTTGCGCTTAGGCTTGCGGGACATGGCTCCTGGGGATGCAATCTGCCAAGAAAAAGTTGTGCATCTATGGATATAACTTCAATGGCAGATTGGACCGGATAGTTCTAAATAACCGGTCCGATATGGTACCCATCCCGCTATCGTGTCCCGAACATTCGGTCGCCCGCATCGCCGAGGCCAGGGACGATGTAGCCATGGCCGTCAAGATGGCTGTCGATGGCGGCCGTCCAGATCGGCACCTCCGGATGGCTGCCGTGGAAGCGCTCGATCCCTTCCGGCGCGGCGAGCAGGCAAACGAGCCGGAGCTCCCTGCAACCGCGCTCCTTCAGCCGGTCGACGGCGGCGACGGCGCTGTTGGCGGTCGCCAGCATCGGGTCCAGCACCACGACCAGCCGTTCCGCCACATCGGGTGGAGCCTTGAAGTAGTACTCGACGGCCTGGAGCGTCTTCGGGTCGCGGTAGAGGCCGATATGGGCGATGCGGGCCGAGGGGACGAGGTCCAGCATCCCGTCGACGAAGCCCATCCCGGCGCGGAGGATGGGGGCGAAGACGAGCTTCTTGCCCGAGAGGATCGGCGTCTTCATCCGGGAGAGGGGGGTCTCGATCTCGACCTCCTCGAGGGGCAGGTCGCGCGTCACCTCATAGGCCAGCAGCATGCCGATCTCGTTCAGCAGGCGGCGGAAGCCCTGGGTTGAGCGCTCCGCGCTGCGCATCAGCGAGAGCTTGTGCTGCACCAGCGGGTGGCGGACGACATGGACCTGGCGCATTCGGAACCCCTCAGAAAACCGTGCCATCGCTGGCGATGCGGAGCGGCGGGCCGCCATCGGCGCGCCGCTCGGCAGCGAGCCGCCGGCCGGCCCACCAGGTGCCACCCTCCAGCACGCGGGCCAGCGGGAAGGCCTCCGCGGTGACGCCGAGCCGCGCCCGGACCAGCGGTGCGATGCGGTCGAGCAGCGCGACAGTCAGCGCCCGCCAGCCGACGACCAGCGGCGAGCCCGGCGCGTGCTCGCGCCCGGCATCTGCGGGGTCCGCAAGGCGGATGACGCCCATGTCGAGAAAGAGCCCGCCGTTGCGGTATTCCGGCAGGCCGGTCAGCGCGTCGATCTCGGTGACGCGGATGCCCGCCTCCTCCAGCGGCTCGATCAGCGAATAGGCGAGCCATTGCGAGAGCTTGTGAAATGGCACCAGCCCGTCCGGGAGGGCAGGGTGCGGCCAGGCATCGGCGCCATGCGGCCAGATGGGGCCGAGCCGGTGCAGCAGGGCGATGAGGATCGCCCGCGCCGGCAAGGTGCCGCCCGCGGCCTGCGCCGCCAGATGGTCGAAGAGCGCCCCGGGGCGGCCGGGGACGGCCTCGCCCAGGCGTCGCAGCAGCGCGGCGCGGCCCTCGAGTCCGACCAGCGGGTTGTCACCCCGAACTTGGAAGCCGGCGGCCAGATCCGCGGCGGTGAGGCTGGCGAGGCGTGCCGCATCCGCCCGCGCGCTGCGCCCGTCCGTGGCGAAGGCGCCCGCCATCAGCATGCGGAAGCTGGCGACGGCGAGGCCTTCCGAGCGGGCGAAGGCCTGGCCCGTCTCCGCCTCCCAGTAGCGCCAGGCCATGCCGGCGCCGGCATCGAGCAGGACCGAGGTGATGGCGAGGTCGAAGGCCATGCGCGGGTCACGGGCCGGAAGGGCTGCCCATCGATCGACGCCGCCGACCGCGAAATGCCGCCAGCGGGCATGAAAGGGAACGGCAAGGCTCGGATAGTTCTCCCGCACCACCTGCGCGACGAAGTCGGCCGCAGCCGGCAACCGGTCGAGCTCCAGTACCCAGCCTTCCAGCCGGCTCGCCTCGGCAAGCGCGAAGAGCGCCTCGCACCGCTCCCGCACCGCCTCCGGCGTCAGCAAATCGCTCACATGCTCTCCAGCGGCCGGCCGACCGTGCGGGCGAGGTCGGCGGGGCTCGGAGCCTCGGGGGCGAAGTAGCCGGCGGCCTTCTTCGCTTCCATCTCGACGGCGGCATCGGGCGGGATGCGGTCGGGCGGGATGGGGATGCGCTCCAGCACCTCGATGCCCTGCTCGACCATCGCCTCGTATTTCATGTTGGACATCGAGACGAGGCGATGGATGCGCGTCACGCCGAGCCAGTGCAGCACGTCGGGCATCAGCTGCTGGAAGCGCGCATCCTGCACGCCGGCGACGCATTCCGTCCGCTCGAAATAGGTGGCGGCCTGGTCGCCGCCCTCCTGGCGCTTGCGGGCGTTGTAGACGAGAAATTTGGTCACCTCGCCGAGCGCCCGGCCTTCCTTCCTGTTGTAGACGACGAGGCCGACGCCGCCCCCCTGCGCCGCGCGCACCCCCTCCTCGATGCCCTGGATGAGATAGGGCCGGCAGGTGCAGATGTCGGAGCCGAAGACGTCGGAGCCGTTGCACTCGTCATGCACCCGGCAGGCGAGGCGGGTATGGCGGTCGGCCAGCGCCCGTGGGTCGCCGAAGATATAGGCGGTGATGCCGCCGATGGGGGGGAGGAAGACCGAGAGATCGGGCCGCGTCACCAGCTCGGGATACATCCCCCCGGTCTGCTCGAAGAGGGTGCGGCGGAGGTCGTGCTCGGCGACGCCGAAGCGCTCGGCGATGCCCGGCAGCCACCAGACCGGGTCGATTGCCGCCTTGGTAACGGAGACGTCGCCATTGGCATGCAGCACCTGCCCGTCGGGCGCCAGCTCGCCGGCGCCGATCAGCGCGTTCAGCTCCGCCATGTTCAGCCGGGCGCGGGTGATGGCGATGGTCGGGCGGATGTCGATCCCCTCGCCGATCGCCTGGCCGAAGACCTGGCCGGTCACATGGCCCCAGGGGTCGAGCGAGACGATCTTCCCGGGCTCCGTCCACTGCGAATAGGGCCCGACATCGGTCACCGGATGGGTGTTGGCGAGATCCGGCCGCTGCAGCGGCGAGAGCGCGCCGGCCGAGACCGCGAGCGCCCGGTAGAGCGAGTAGGACCCGCCATGGGTGCCGATGACGTTGCGGTCGGACGGGCGGGTGACGGAGCCGATGACCGGTCCGCGCGCCTCCGGGGTGAGCGCGGCCCAGTGCAGCGGCCAGCGATGCGCCTGCGGCTCCGGGTGGGAGGTGAGGCGGATATGGCGCGGGGCGTTGCTGCTCATGCCGGGAAGATTGCCAGGATGCGGCGCCGGTTCAAAGTGCCGCTTCCGTGGTAGCAACAATAGGGGCCAGCGCCCTATGCTCCGTGCATGCCCTCGGCACGAGGGGCCGTACAGGGAGGAATCATCGCATGGAACGCCGCGCCCTCGCGGGCGGGATCGCCGGTCTTGCCGGCGCCGCCGCACTTGCCGCCCCCAACCTCGCCAGCGCCCAGCCGCGCATCCGCTGGCGCTGCCCGAACAGCTTCCCGAAGACCCTCGACACCCTCTACGGCGCGGCCGAGATCGTGGCGCGCCGGGTGCGGGAGATGTCGGACGGGGCCTTCGAGATCTCCGTCTCCGGCCCCGGCGAGATCGTCCCCGCGCTGCAGATCATGGATGCGGTGGGGCAGGGCTCGGTCGAATGCGGCTTCACCGCCAGCCTGTTCTACTTCGGCAAGGATCCAAGCCTCGCCATCAGCACCACCCTGCCCTGGGGCATGCCCAGCCGGGCCATGTTCGCCTGGCTCAACTATGCCGGCGGGCGGGACCAGCTGCGGGAGGTGTTCCGCGACCAGGGCGTGGTCGCCATCCCCTCCGCCTGCACCGGCGCCCAGATGGGCGGCTGGCTGAAGCGGGAGATCCGCACGGTCGATGACCTGAAGGGGCTGAAATTCCGCATCGCCGGGCTCGGCGGCAGCGTGATGGCGAAGCTCGGCGTCGTCGCCCAGCAGATCGCGCCGAGCGACATCTACCCGGCGCTGGAGCGCGGCGTGATCGACGCGGCCGAGTATATCGGGCCCTATGACGACGAGAAGCTCGGCTTCGGCCAGGTGGCCAAGTTCTACTACTATCCGGGCTTCCAGGAGATCGGGCCGAGCTCCGACTTCATCGTGAACCAGCGTAGCTGGGACGCGCTGCCGAAGCCCTACCAGTCCATGCTGGAGGCGGCCTGCGCCGAGGCCTGGCATGCGACGGCGGCGAAATACGACGTGCTGAACCCGCCGGCGCTGCGGCGGCTGGTGGCGGGCGGCACGCAGCTCCGCCCCTATCCGCGGGAGGTGATGGCCGCGCTCTACCGCTCGGCGCAGGAGCTCTATGCGGAGCTCGGCGCGCAGAATGCCCGCTTCAAGCGCATCCACGAGCACTGGGACAAGTTCCGGCTGGAGCAGGTCCAGTGGTTCCGCGTGGCCGAGGACAGCGCGGCCAATTTCGTCGCGGTGACCACCTCGCAGCGGTAGCGAGGGATCAGGCGGCGGCGGCCTCCTCCCGCCCGAGGATGAAATCCGCCGCTTTCTCCGCGATCATCATCGTCGTCGCATAGGTATTGGCGGACGGCATGCTCGGCATGATGGACGCATCGACGACGCGCAGCCCCTGCATGCCATGCACCAGCAGGCGGTCACTCACCACCGCGGACGGGTCGGTTTCCGGCCCCATGCGGGCAGTGCCGATCAGGTGGTAGGTGGTGCTGCCGTTGCGCTTGGCGAAGTCGAGCAACTCGTCATCCGTCTGCGCCTGGGGTCCGGGCAGGGTCTCGGCCTCCAGGTAGCGGCTGAGCTGCGGCGTCGCCAGCATCCGACGCACCAGCCGCATGCCGCCGAGATGCACGCGGACATCCATCGGGTCGGAGAGGTAGTTGGGGTTGATCACCGGGTCCTCGAAGACATCCGTGCTGCGCGCCGTGACCCAGCCGGTGCTCTCCGGCCGGTGCTGCCAGGCGCCGGCGGTCACGCCCGGGTAGTCGTCCAGGACATAGACCTTGCCCTCGACATAGGAGCCGGGGGTGAAGACGCATTGCAAGTCCGGCGCGTCGAGCCCCTCAAAGCTCTTCCAGAAGACGTGGACGTGCGACGGCGCGACGGCGAGGATGCTGGGCTTGCGCAATCCCCAGCGGGCGATCTGCAGGCCAAGCTTCACGCCGCGGCCGAGCTGGTTCAGCGTCTCGACGCCCGGCTTCGCCCGCATGACGAAGCGCGAGGCGTAGTGGTCGCGGAAATTGGCGCCGACGCCGCGCAGCGCATGCACGACCGGCACGCCGAGGCGCTCCAGCAGGTCGACCGGCCCGACGCCCGAGACCTGCAGCAGCCGCGCCGTGTTCACCGTGCCGGCGGAGAGGATGACCTCGCGCCGCGCCCGCACCTCGCGCGGCGGGGCGCCGCGGGCGGCGAGGTAGCGGATGCCGACGGCGCGCTTGCCCTCGAAGAGGATGGCGCTGGCCCGCGCATTGGTCCGCACCTCGAGATTGGGCCGCCGCATCGCCGGCTTGAGGAAGGCCCGCGCCGCCGAGACCCGTCGCCCGTTGCGGATGGCACGCTGGAAATAGCCGACGCCGGCCTGGTCGCCGCTGTTGTAGTCGAGGGCGCGGGGGATGCCGAGGCCCACGCAGCCCTCGATGAAGGCCTCCGAGACCGGGTGGATCCAGTCCATGTCGGTGACCGGGATGCCGTCCTTGTTTCGCCCGCGCGATTCGTGGACATCGGTGCCCCTAGGGCCGATGCGGTTCTCGCTGCGGCGGTAATAGGGCAGGCAGTCGGCATAGCCCCAGCCCCGATTGCCGCGCTGCGCCCAGCTGTCGAGATCGGCCGGCTGGCCGCGGTTGTAGACCATGCCGTTGACCGAGGAGGAGCCGCCCAGCGTCCGCCCTTGCGTCGTGCTGATGCGCCGCCCGCCGGTCATCGGCAGCGGCTCGGTCTTGAACTGCCAGGTGACCCCGGGGTCGACCAGCGTCTTGATGAAGCCGGCGGGGATGTGGATGAAGGGGTTGCGGTCGGGCGGCCCGGCCTCCAGCACGCAGACGGTGATGCCCGGGTCGGCGCTAAGCCGGTTGGCGAGGACGGAGCCGGCGGCACCCGACCCCACGATGACATAGTCGAAGCTGTCGGCATCCATCGGCGGTGCTGTCCTCCCGGGCCAGCGAGGCTATGGCCGTCCTACCTGCCTGCCAAGCCACGCAGCGGCCGGAAGAAGGCCGCGATCTCCTCGGCCAGTGCCACCGGCTGCTCCATGGCGGCGAAGTGGCCGCCCTTCGGCATCTCCGTCCAGCGGCGGATATCGGTGTAGGTCCGCTCCGCGATGCTGCGGGGCGGGCGCCTGATCTCCTTCGGGAAGGCGGCATAGCCCATCGGCACGTCGACGGTGCGGCCCTCGGGGATCGGCCAGGCGCCATGCATCCGGGCGTAGTAGGGCCAGAAGGAGGCGCCGATGCAGCCGGTGAACCAGTAGAGGGCGATGTTCGCCAGCAGCCGGTCGCGCGGATGGACGCTCTCGACGTCGCCGTCGCAATCGGACCAGGCGCGGAATTTCTCGACGATCCAGGCGGCGAGCCCGGCCGGGCTGTCGTTCAGCGCGAAGGCCAGGGTCTGCGGCCGGGTGCCCTGGATCCACTGGTAGCCCGTCTCCTCCCGCATCCAATGCGCGACCTCCTCCTGGTAGCGGGCCTCCTCGGCGGTCGGCGTCGCGGGCGGCGGCTGGTCGGGGCGGAGGGAGAGCAGGTTCAGGTGAATGCCGACCAGCTTCTCCGGATGCGCGACGCCAAGGCGGGAGGCGGTGAAGCCGCCCCAGTCGCCGCCCTGGGCGCCGAAGCGCTCATAGCCGAGCACGCCCGTCATCAGATGGGCGAGGCAATCCGCCACCGCCTCGATCGGGAAGCGCGGCTGGCCCGGGCGGAAGGACAGGCCGTAGCCGGGCAGCGAGGGGGCGACGACGGTGAAGGCATCCGCCGGGTCGCCGCCGAAATGCGCCGGGTCCGTCAGGCGGGGGATGATGTCGAGGAATTCGAAGACCGAGCCGGGCCAGCCATGCATCAGCAGCAGCGGCATCGGCGCCGGGCCCTGACCCTGGACATGCAGGTAGTGCAGGTCGATGCCGTGGAGGGGCACGGTGAATTGCGGGAAGGCGTTCAGCCGCGCCTCGGCATGGCGCCAGTTGAAGCCGCTCTGCCAGTAGGCCAGCAGCCCGCCGAGATAGTCGACATCCGTGCCGGTCGCCCAGGCCTCGCCCGGCGGCTGGTCGGGCAGGCGGGTCAGCGCGAGGCGCGACCGGAGATCGGCAATGGCCTGGTCGGGGATGTCGAGGCGGAAGGGCCGGGGCGTCGGGACCATGGTTTCCTCCTCCCTGCAGGCGAGCGCGCGGCGGGGCCGCGCGTCAAGCGATGGAACGCTTGGCGATGCATCCTCCCCGATTCTGCATCCGCCCCGTCTTGACGGCGCCGCGGCAGGCGCCGCCAATGCCCCGCAAAAGCCGGGAAGGGGAACGCCATGCATCGCCGTCAACTGATCGGGGCCGCGGCCGCGCTGCTCGCCGCGCGCGGGGCGCGGGCCGAGGAGGAATGGCCGACACGCAGCGTGACGATCCTGGTGCCCTTCGCCCCTGGCTCCTCCTCCGACATCATCGGCCGGGCGCTGGCGCAGGGGATGCAGCAATCGCTCGGCAAGCCCGTCGTTGCGGAGAACCGGCCGGGTGCCACCGGTGAGGTCGGCGCGCGCGCCGTCATCCGCAGCGCGCCGGACGGCTACACGCTGATGCACGCGCCGATCAGCACCTGGGCGATCAATGTCGCGCTGCGGCCGAACCTCGCCTACGACCCCGTCACCCAGCTCACGCGCATCACCCAGACGGTGCGGACGCCGAATGTGCTGGTGGTGCATCCGGGCCAGGTGCCGGCGAAGACGCTGCCGGAACTCGTCGCCTGGCTGAAGGCTGATCCGCGCCGCGCCTCCTACTCGACCAGCGGCATCGGCTCCTCCGACCACCTGACGATGGAGATGTTCAAGCAGGCAACGGGGACGGAGGCGGCGCATGTGCCCTATGCCGGCGGCGGGCCGGCGACGACGGACCTGATCGGCGGCACGGTGCAGCTCTCCTTCCAGAATCTCGGCTCCATCGCGCCGCAGATCAGGGATGGGCGGGTGCGGCCGATTCTCATCACCAGCGAGGCGCGCAGCCCGCTCCTGCCGGAGGTGCCAACGGCCGGCGAATCGGGGCTCGGCGACTTCGTCGTCTATTCCTGGCAGGGCTTCGGCGGGCCGGCGGGGATGGCGGCGCCGCTGGTCGCCAAGGTGCATGCGGCCGCCGTGGCCGCCTTGCGGGCGCCGCAGACGGCGACCCGGCTCGCCGATCTCGGCTTCGAGGTGGTGGCGAACAGCCCCGAGCAATTCGCCGCCTTCCAGCAGGCGGAGATCGTCCGCTGGAAGCGCGTGGTGACGCAGGGCGGCATTACGGCGGAGTAGCGCCCTGCTGCTGCTGCGCCGGCCGCCCGGCGGCGACGCCGGCCAGCCAGCGGTCACGGTAGCGGATGCGCAGGCGCCGCGGCGAGGGCGGCATCAGCCGCATCCCCTGCGCGGCCACGCGATAGACGACGCGGCGCAGGATGTCCTTCGGCGTCCCGCCGCCGGCGTAGTTGCGGCCCTCGCCGACGCCGTAGCGGAAGGCGCGGTCGAGGATCCAGCCCTCCTCCATCTGCTCCGGGCGGATGATGTGGCGGACGCGCGCCGTGGCCTCGAACCAGCCGCGGTGGCCGGCCGCCTCCAGCCGGCGCAGCAGCTCCGTCTCGCTGCCCATGGCATAGAGCGGATTGGTGCCGTCCGGCCCGACATGCTCGGCGAAGCGGGTACCGGCGCGGAAGATGTCGGCGCGGATCGCCATGTTCGGGCCGAAGATGTCGGCGAAGCCGCAGGGCCCGCTCGGCCGGCGCTGCTGGGCGTAGAGCACGCTGAACTCGACAACCTCCTCCGAGAGCCAGTCCGGCTTCGGCCGCGGCCAGTCGGGCAACACGGTGCCGCCGAAGAGATCAGCCTCCGGATGCGCATCGGCTGCCGCCTGCAGGCGGATGAGCCAGTCGGCATCCGGCAGCACGTCGTCATCGGTGAGGACGGCGAGGCGGCCGCGGAGCTCCGGCAGGGCGAGGTTCAGCGCGCGGTTTTTGCCCGGCTTCGGGCAGGAAAGGATGGCCAGCGGCAGCCGCCCGGCGAAGCCCTGCAGCACCTCGAGCGTGCCGTCGCTGCTGCCATTGTCGACGACGACGAGCTTCCAGCCCCCCTCCGGCGATTGCAGCCCGGTGAAGGCCTCCAGTACGCGGGGGATGGCATGCGCCCGGTTGCGGGTGGCGAAGAAGACGGTGACGGCAGGCTCGGTCATCGATGGGTCTTGCCGGCTTCATCGGCGCGGGCGCCGATATCGAGGGTCGGGATGATCGGCTCCGCATCGCGGCGCAGCAGGGCGCGCAGCAGGCGACCAGGGAGGGTGCGCTTCTTGTGCTCGCCCATCAGCGCCATGCGGGTGAAGCCGCGCGCATAGGCGAGGCGCCAGCGCAAGGCCAGCAGCGCCGTGCTGCCTGGCGGCAGCAGCGCCGACGGCAGGGTGATCGCCTCGACCAGCAGGCGGCGCGGCAGCTCGCGCCAGACCTGCTCCGGCGCCCCGAGGATGCGCCGCGTGGCGACCGTCGAGGCGCCCTGCCAGTAGAGCCGGTCCAGCAGCCATTCGGGCCGCATGCGCCGGGCCTGGATCTGGTGGCGCACCACGATGCGGCTGTCATACCAGGCTGAGTAGCCGCGATCCTGCAGCCGCCAGCCGACCTGCACATCCTCGTCCGAGAGCAGCAGCTTGCCGACGCGGCCGAGTCGGTCGGCGAAGCCGCCCATCTCCAGCAATGGCCGGCGCTGCACGATCATGTTGACGCCGTAGGGCTCGAGCCCGTCAGGCACCTGCGGCGTGCGGAACTCGCCCACGCCCTCCCATTCGATGATGGAGAGCACGCCGCGCAGGCTCTCGGGCCACCAGCCGGGCAAGGGTGCCTCCCAGACCGGCAGCACGCGCCCGGCGAGCACGCCCGGCCATGGATCGCGGGTCGCGGCCACCTCCTGGATCCGCTCGATCCAGTCCGGCATCGCCAAGGCGTCATCGTCGAGATAGGCGATGAAATCCGCCTCGCTCGCCTCGGCGCCGAGGTTGCGCGCGGCGCTGGCGCCCGGCCGATCAACCCGCAGCAGCCGCGCATTCGGCAGCGGCGCCACCAGGGCGGCGAGCTCCTCGCTCACCGCCGGACTGCCGCAGCTGTCGACGACGATGATATCGAAGCCATCCGGCCCGACCGTCTGCTGGCGCAGGCTCTCGAGGCAGCTGCGCACGTAGTGCGGCCGGTCATGCGTGACCAGGCAGGCGGTGACGCTCGGCACGCGGGCGGCGGGTGGCGCTGCCGCCTCGCCATGGTGTGTCGTTGTCATCCTGTCCTCGGTAGTGACCGTATCCTGCATCCGCCGTTTTCCCGGAAGCCGCCCGAAAATAGGAGCGGTGCAGTTGCGAATGAAAGGTCGCGCCGCCCTTGCTGCGCCGGAGCCGCAGTCACGTTGCGTTGCGTGCGCACATCGGATCGTGCGCGCGCCAAAGTTGCATCGGCGTCCGGCCCTGTCCGGTCAAACCTTGGTGTGCGCTGCGGGACGTTTCTCCGTGATGCCGCAGGTCTCACGCCAATGGCATTACCCGAAACCCGAGGCGGGTGTGATTTTGCACCGCGTCATAGGATCGGGTTGGTGAATGCAGGGCGTGCAGACGAGCGAGGCGCTTCCCGGGGCGGCGCGGCTGTTGCCGCTCGCCGTCGACCTCGATGGGACGCTGCTTGCGACCGATACGCTACACGAAGGACTGGTCGAGGCGCTGCTGCACAGCCCGGCGGCCTTTCCCGGCCTGTTGCGGAGCCTTCCCGCGGGCCGCGCCGCATTCAAGCGCCGGGTCAGCCAGCAGGCGCCCGCCGATGCGGCGGGGCTGCCGCTGCGCCAAGCCTTCCTCGACTGGCTGCGCGAGCAGCATAGTCTCGGCCGCGAACTGCATCTCGTGACGGCCGCCGACCAGGCGATCGCCGATGCCGTCGCCGCCCATGTCGGCCTGTTCCGCAGCGCGACGGGCAGCGACGGCACGCGCAACCTGCGGAGCGAGGAGAAGGCAGAGTTCCTCCGCCGCTCCTTCCCCGATGGCTTCGCCTATGCGGGCGACAGCCGGCACGACCTGCCGGTCTTCGCCGCCGCCTCGGAGATCGTGCTGGTGAATGCGAGCCCGGCGACCACGGCCGCGGCGCGCAGCGTCAACCCCGTCGTCGTCGCCGAATTCCCGCCCGAGGGCTCGCGGCTGCGCACCTGGCTCGGTGCCGTGCGGATCCACCAGTGGTCGAAGAACGTCCTGGTGCTGGTGCCGCTACTCCTCGGCCACAAGCTGCACGACCCGACGGCGATCCTGCACTGCGTGCTCGGGATGCTGCTGCTGAGCCTCGCCGCCTCCGGCACCTATCTGCTGAACGACCTGGCCGACCTCAATTCGGACCGGCAGCACCGCAAGAAGCGGCACCGCGCCATCGCCTCCGGCCGCATCCGGCCGCTGCATGCGTTGGCCGTGGCGATCGGGCTAATCACCTTCGCCCTGCTGGCGCCGCTGCTGTTCCGGCCGATGCTCTCGGTTGCCATCATCGGCTATTGCGGCCTGTCGCTGCTCTATTCCGGCGGGCTGAAGCGCATCGCGCTGATCGACACGCTGACCATCGCGGCGCTCTTCACCATGCGGCTCTCGCTCGGCATCGAGCTGGCCGACGTCGCCTACTCGCCCTGGCTGGTCGCCTTCGCCGGCTTCTTCTTTTTCTCCCTGGCGCTGGCCAAGCGGCATTGCGAGCTCATGGAAGCCAAGGAGAGCGGCGGTCTCGCCCGGCGCGGCTGGCAGGTGGATGACTGGCCCCTGACCCTCGGCTTCGGCGCGGCGGCGGGGATCGGCGCCCTGCAGATCATGATCCTCTATGTCGCCAATGATGCGCTGCCCTCGCGGATGTATACGCATCCCGCCTGGCTTTACGTGGCGCCTGGCGCGGTCGCGGTGTGGCTGATGCGCATCTGGCTGCTCGCGCATCGCCGGGAGCTGCAGCATGATCCGGTGGTCTTCGCGCTGCGTGACCCCTGGTCCTGGGGCATCGGCGCGATCGCCGCCGCCGCCATCGTCCTGGCGCTGTAGGACTAGAGGGTATGCCCGATACGCTGGCCGCACCCGCGGCGACGCGCACCACTGGCTGGAAGCAGGTTTCGTTGCAGGGCTGGGGACGCTCCAGCCTCAGCCCCTGCCTTGCCGCGCGGCCGGAGCGGCTGCGCGAGCTGCGCGCCGCGCTCGACGCGCCGGAGGGGCGGACGCTCATCGCCCATGGCGGCGGGCGCAGCTACGGCGATGCGGCGCTCAATACCGACGGCGCCGTGGTCGTCACCGGGCGGCTCGACCGCATCCTCGCCTTCGACCCGGCGACGGGCGAGCTGGTGGCGGAGCCCGGCGTCACCTTCGCCGACCTGCTCGAGGTCTTCCTGCCGCGCGGCTTCGTCGCCCCGGTCTCGCCGGGGACCTCCCATGTGACGCTCGGCGGTGCGCTGGCGAATGACGTGCACGGCAAGAACCACCACCATGCGGGCAGCTTCGGCGAGCATGTGCTCTGGTTCGACCTGCTGCTGCCCGATGGGCGGATGCAGCGCGTCTCGCCGGAGAGCGACCCTGCCCTGTTCCAGGCGACGGTCGGTGGCATCGGCCTCACCGGCATCGTCGCCGCCCTCTGCCTTCGGCTGGCGCGGGTGCCCTCCAACGCGCTCGCGGTGAGCCGGCGGCGCGTCCGCAACCTCGATGGGTTCCTGGCGGCCTTCGAGGCGGCCTCCGGCGCCACCTGGTCGGTCGGCTGGATCGATGCGCTGGCCGGCGGCGCCTCCCTCGGCCGCGGCGTGCTGGAGACGGCGGAGCCGAGCAAGACGGGCCTCGAAGCCCGCCCGCCCAAGGCGCGGCGCTTCCCCATCGATGCGCCGGGCTGGCTGCTGAACGGCCTCAGCGTCCGCGCCTTCAACGAGCTCTACTGGCGCCGCGTGCCAACCGCCGGGCAGCAGGCGACGGTGCCCTATCGCCAGTTCCTCTACCCGCTCGACGCGATCGACGGCTGGAACCGGATGTATGGCAAGCAGGGCTTCCGCCAGTTCCAGTGCGTGGTTCCGCCCGGCCCCGGCGAGGCGGCGCTGCGGCGGCTGCTGGAGACGGTGGCGGCGGGCGGCAATGCCTCCTTCCTCGCCGTGCTGAAGGTCATGGGCCGGGACGGTCCGGGGATGCTCTCCTTCGGCATGCCTGGCTATTCGCTCGCCCTCGACATCCCGGCCCGTCCAGGCAGCGAGGCGATCTTCGCCCAGCTGGAGCGCATCACCCGCGATTCGGGCGGGCGGATCTACCTCGCGAAGGACAGCCTGCTCTCGGCCGAGGGCTTCGCCGCCATGTATCCGCGGGCCGGCGAATTCCGGGCGGTGCGGGAGCAGGTCGACCCCCAGCGCCGCCTCTCCTCCGACATGGCGCGGAGGATCGGCCTGTGAGCGACACCTGGGTGATCCTCGGCGCCTCCTCGGCGGTGGCACGGGCCTTCGCGCGGGAGGCCGCCTCGCATGGCGCGGCGCTGGTGCTCGCCGGGCGCGACATGGAGGACCTGGAGCACCAGGCCGCCGACCTCGCCATCCGCTACGGCGTGCCGGCCATGCCGATGCGCTTCGAGGCGCGCGACCTCGCCACCCATGCCGGCTTCGTCGCGGAATGCCGGCGCCGGGCGGGCGACGGGCTGCTCAACGTCTTCCTCGCCTTCGGCGTGATGCCCGACCAGGCGGCGGCGGATGCCGACCCCGAGGTCGCCGCCGGCATGGTCGAGGCCAATTTTACCGGCGCCGCCTCGGTGCTCGGCGCCCTCGCCCCGGTGCTGGAGGCGCAGCGGGGCGGCACGGTCGTCGCCCTGGGCTCGGTTGCCGGCGACCGTGGGCGGAAGCGCAATTTCCTCTACGGCGCCACCAAGGCGGCGCTGCTGGTCTACCTGCAGGGCTATGCGGCGCGGCTCTCGGGTGCCGGCGTGCGGGTGCTTTGCATCAAGGCCGGGCCAGTGGATACGGGGATGACCTGGGCCCTGCCGAAGCTGCCCTTCATGGCCTCGCCCCGCGGCTTCGCCGCGGCGGCGTGGCAGCGGGCGGGGAAGGGGGGCGGTAGCGCCTACCTCCCCGGCATATGGTGGCCGGTGATGACCATCATCCGGCTCCTGCCGACCCCGATCTTCAACAAGCTGAATATCTGAGCCGCTCGGCACCGAACCGCGGCAGGTGCAACTATCCTAAAGTACCATTAATGTGCATGAAACATCGAGGGTATAGATGGCGCAAGGCATGGCGCAGTTGAACAATAGTGGCCCGGCTTCGCCCACGCGGGCAGCCGGAGAGGCTAGCCGATGATCGGATTGATGCGGCGGAAGCTGCCTGCCACCGGCTCGCCCGCCTGGGTGGCGGCGGAGACGCTGGGCTCGGCCGCCTTCTCTCTTGTCGGCCTGCTCTTCATCGCCCGGCTGATCGGGCCGGAGGCGGCGGGGATCGGTGCCATCGCGGCCAGTGCCTTCCTCACGATCGACTTCCCGATCGCCGCCCTCTTCGGTGATTCGCTGCTCCAGCGCCGGGACCTCGAGGAGCGGCACCGTTCCTCCGCATTCTGGGTGACCATGGGCGTCGCGCTCATCGGCCTGCTCGGCCTCAGCCTTGCGGCGCCGCTGATCGCGCATGCCATCGGCGCGCCTGTTCTGGCCGACATGATCCAAGTGCTGGCGCTGCTGCTGCCCTTCTCCGCCGCCTCCGGGATGCTGGCGGCGCTGGCGCTCCGGGCGCGGCGCTACCGGCTGCTGGCGCAGCGGGTGCTCATCTGCCAGCCGCTCTCGGTCGGGCTCGGCATGCTGGCCGCCAGCGCCGGCTGGGGCCCCTGGGCGATGGTGGTGCAGCAGGTGGCGGCGACGCTCGGCGTCTTCCTCCTCCTCACCCTGCTCTCCGGCTGGCGGCCGAAGCTGATGCTGGACCGGGCGGCGATCGACGACCTCTGGCCGATCGCCGGGCCGCAGATCCTGGCGCTGCTGGTGCTGAACGGGCGCTACCGCATCTTCATCCTCGTCCTCGGCATGATGGTGGCGGAGACGGTGGTGGCGGTGACGCATATCGCCTTCCGCCTGCTCGATGTCTCGATGTCGGTGGTGGCCGGCGCCTCGTCCCGCCTTGCCATGCCGCGCCTCTCCGCCCTTCAGCATGACCGGGACGCGCTGGCCGAATGCTATGGCGACCTGGCGCAGCTCCAGGCGCTGATCGGCCTGCCGATCGCGGTCGGGCTCGCCATCACCGCACCGCAACTCATCACCCTACTGATGGGCGGCCCGTGGATGGAGGCGGCGGAGCCGGCGCGGCTGGTGGCGCTGGCGGCGGTGCCGGCCTTCCTGATCGGCCCGGCGCCGGCGCTCTGGCTGGCGCTCGGGCGGACGCGGATGAACCTCATCACCCAGCTCATCGCCTTCTCCGTGCCGCTGCTGGCCCTGGTGGCCATCCGCCCGACGGATGCGGCCGGGGCCGCGGTCTGCTGGGTGGGCGGCACGCTTGCCGTGGTGCCGTTGCAGGTAATCCTCGGCCTGCGCGCGCTGGAGCGGCCGCTGCGCTGGCTCGCCGCGCAGCTCGTGGTGCCGATCGTGGCGACGCTCGCCATGGCGGCCGTCGCGCTGCTGGTGGCGCAGCATGTGCAAGGCAAGCCGGCGCTGATGGCGATCAGCCTGATCGGCGGCTGCGGCGCCACGACCTATGTGGCGATGCTGGCGGTGCTGCTCGGCGGGCGCTGGCCCCGGGCGCTGCGGGAGGCCTGAGCCCCGCCGCCGCGCCTGGTTCAGATGAACTGGCCCCGGAGGAAGCCGAGCGCGGGCAGGGGGGTCCATTTCCGCGGCAGCTCGGCGCGGGTGATGGGCGCCACGCTGTAATGCGGCACGGGCTGGCGGCTGCGGCGCAGGAAGTCCTCATAGGCCTTCACCTGCTGCGCCCGCCAATCCCGGTCGGCCAGTGCCGCCGCCCGGCTGCGATAGACATCGGCCACACGGTTGGTGCGCCCGACCGTGGCGTAGACGGCCCAGAGACGGTCATCGTCGCGGCCGACGGGGAAGAGGTCCCTCACGCGCAATAGGTCGTAATCGGCGCGGCGCGGGTCAAGGCCTCAGCCCAGTTCCTGGCGGCCTTCGGCGAGTCGCGCCCGCTCTGCCTCCGTGACGACCGGGTAATGCAGGTCGAGCGACTCGAGCGTCTGCGCCAGCGCCTCCGCCACCACCAACCGGGTGAACCACTTGTTGTCGGCCGGGACGACATACCAGGGCGCCGCCGGCGTCGCCGTCGCCCGGATCGCCTTCTCATAGGCGTCCTGGTAGGCGTCCCAGTGCCGCCGCTCGATGATATCGCCGATCTCGAATTTCCAGTTCTTCTCCGGCTCCTCGATCCGCTTGAGGAAGCGCTCCCGCTGCTCGTCGCGGCCGAGATGGAGGAAGAACTTCACCACCACCACGCCCTGCCGGCCGAGATAGCCCTCGAAGGCGGCGATATCCGCCAGCCGCTCCTCCCAGATGCGCTTGGTGCGCAGCGCGGCGGGCAGCTTCTGCCGCTCCAGCACCGCCGGATGGACCCGGGCGACCAGCACCTCCTCGTACCAGGAGCGGTTGTGGATGCCGATCTGCCCGCGCCCCGGCAACGCCTGAACGTGCCGCCAGAGGAAGTCGTGGTCGAGCTCGACCGGCCCCGGCGCCTTGAAGCTGGTTGCATGGCACCCCTGCGGATTGACGCCGGTGAAGACATGCTTGATGGCACCGTCCTTCCCCGCCGCATCCATCGCCTGGAAAAGGCAGAGGACCGCCCAGCGGTCCTGGGCGTAAAGCATGTCCTGCAGGTTGGAGAGTCGCTCCACCCCCTCCTGCAGCAACGCCGCCGCCTCCTCCTTGCCGAAGTCGAGCCCGGCCGTGTCCCCGCTGTCCCAGTCCTTGAGGTGGAAGCCCTTGCCCTGCTCCACCCGGTAGCGGGCGACCAGCTTGCGGCGCTGCTTGACATCCATGGCGTCTCTCCTCAGGGCGTGCGCAGGCGGATGCTGAGCGGGCAGTGGTCGGACAGCCGGTCGCGCCAGTCCCGCCCCTGCTCGGCATAGACCAGGACGCGCAGGCTCTCCGGTACCAGCCAGTCCCGCGCCGGGCCGCCGAGCAGGATATGGTCGATGAAGGCCCGGCCGCCGCGCGGCCCGGCCCAGCAGGGGTTGGAAACGCCCTCCGTCACCCTGGTCAGCGGCGCTGCCGCGACGAGCCGGCGGAACAGCGCCTCGCCCGGCGCCTCGAAGCTTCGGTTGAAGTCGCCGAGCAGGGCGAAGGCCACGCCCTCGCGCCGCCGCGCCGCGATCCAGCCGGCCAGCACCTCGCCCTGGCGCGCCAGCTGCTCGCAATCCGGCTCGTCGCGCTCCAGGCGGCCGCTGCTGCAGCCGGCCTTCAGATGCAGCGAGAGCAGCCGCAGCCGCGCCCCGCCCGCCTCCACGGTGACGTCCGTGCCGCGGCGGAGCGAGCGCTGGGCCGCCGGGTTGAGGTCGAGCGCCGCCAGGTCCGGGTTGTGGATGACGCGCAGGCCCCGCCGGATGGCGAAGCCGGAGCGCTGCAGGTCATCCTCCTCCGGGAAATAGAAGGCATAGGCCTTGGGGTCGAGCACCTGCGCCGCCGCCTCCGGCCCGTCGACCTCCTGCAGCGCGACGATGTCGGCATCGAGCCGCCGCGCATATTCGGCGAGCCGGGCTATGTCAGCCCGCTCCCGCGGCGGCCGGTCCCGCGGCAGCAGCGCGGTGCGAGGGGTGAGCCAGGCGATGTTCCAGCTCGCCAGCTTCAGCTCCGTCCCCAAGGCGTGCCCGGGGGCGAGGCCGGGGGCCAGAATCAGCAAGGCGAGGATCAGGGCGCGCATGCGAGGGAGCTTGCCGGGCGGCGGCCGGGGTGCCTAGCCTGCTGCATGACCCGCCCGCTCGCTGCCCTCGCCCTGTTGATCGCGCTGCCCGCCGCCGCCCAGGGAGTGAACCCGGCCGAGAAGGGCGCCGAGACGCCGCTGCAGCGCATCGCCGCCCTGCCGGGCGAGGCCTCCGGCTGGCGCCGCGCCGCCGTGACGGATTTCGAAACGCGCCCGGGCGGCGCCGGCCTGGGCGCCGCGGCGGAGTACCGCCCGTCGCTCGGCGGGCCGGGCGTTGCCACCCTCTACCTCTACGACCGCGCCATCCCCGGCGGCGCGACGGCCGAGAGCCTCGCCGCCGAGCTCACCCAGGCGACGCGCGAGATCGAGATGCTGGGCCCGATGCGCCGCTACCGCGTCGAGGTGCGGCAGGCCGGGCCCGTCATCACCCTGCCCTCGGGCGCCGAGGCGATGCGTTGCGAGGCGCTGACCCTCGCCTTCGACGGCGGCAGCAAGTCGGACAGCTACGTCTGCCTCGGAGTTGCCCGGCGCCGCTTCGTGAAGCTGCGGATGAGCTTCCCGGCCGGCGTGCCGGCGGTGGAGGCGCAGCAGCTCCAGATGCTCGGCGGTGAGCTGGCCGCGGCGATCCGGTAGGAGGGAGACGATGCAAGGCAACACGGCGCCGCTCACGGTGCGGCTCGATGGGTTGCGGGTGGCGATCACCGCCGGCGCCGGCGGCATCGGCCGCGCCATGGCGGATGGGTTCGTCAGTTGCGGCGCGAAGGTCTTCCTCTGCGACGTCGACCGCGAGGCGCTGGCCGCCTCCCCGCATCCCTCCATGCTCGCCGACATGGAGAGCGTCGAAGGCTGCGAGGGCTTCGTCGACGAGGCGGTGGCCCGGCTCGGCGGCCTCGACGTGCTGGTGAACAATGCCGGCATCGCCGGCCCCACCGCCCGCGTCGAGGACGTGACGCCTGAGGCGCTCAGCCGCACGCTGAAGATCGACCTCGAGGCCATGTTCCACTGCGCCCGCCGGGCGGTGCCGGCGCTGCGCGCGGCCGGCGGCGGCTCCATCGTCAACCTCTCCTCGGCGGCGGGACGATTCGGCTTCCCGCTGCGCAGCCCCTATGCCGCGGCGAAATGGGGCGTGATCGGCTTCACCAAGTCGCTCGCCATCGAGCTGGGGCCGGAGCGCATCCGGGTGAACGCCATCCTCCCCGGCCTCGTCGCCGGCGACCGCATCCGCCGCGTGCTCGAGGCGAAAGCACAAGCGAACGGCCGCAGCTTCGCCGAGCAGGAGGCGGAGGCGCTGCGCCCCGTCTCGCTTCGCTGCTACGTCACGCCGCAGGATATCGCCAACATGGCGCTTTATCTCTGCTCGCCCTTCGGCGCGACGATCAGCGGCCAGTCGCTCTCGGTCGATGGCGACATGCAGGTGCTGGCGTGAGCCTCGCGCCGATCGCCTCCTTCGACGAGCTCGAGGTCGGCCAGCGCTTCGATTTCGGCACGCTGGAGATGACGCGGGAGGAGATCCTCGACTTCGGCCGCCGCTTCGACCCGCAGCCCTTCCATGTGGACGAGGATGCGGCGGCGGAGGGGCCCTTCGGCGGGCTGATCGCCTCCGGCCTGCACACCCTCTCGGCCAGCTTCGCGCAGATGATCCGCACCGGATTGCTGGCGAAGATCTCGATGGGCGGGGCGGGGATGGAGATCGCCTGGCCGGCGCCAGTGCGGCCGGGCGACGTGCTCCGCGTCTCCGGCTTGGTGGAGGAGCTGACGCCGAGCCGCAGCAGGCCGGACCGCGGGGTGGCGAAGCTGCGCTTCATGGCCCACCGCGTCGCGGACGGGGCCAAGGTGCTGGACGTGCTGGGGACGGTGTTCCTGAAGCGCTAACCCCTGGCCCGGGCGATGACGCCCGTTGTCGAGCGCCCCGGCAGCAGGTCGAGCAGCACCACCTCGCCGCCGGCCGCCTCGACCTCGCGGGCGCCGACGACCGTCTCCCTGGTGTAGTCGCCGCCCTTCATCAGCACATCCGGCAGCAGCAGGCGGATGAGCTCGATCGGCGTGTCCTCCTCGAAGGCAAGCACCGCATCGACCGCGGCAAGCCCCGCCACCACGGCCGCGCGGTCGGCGAGCGTGTTCACCGGCCGCGTCGGGCCCTTGAGGCGCTGGACGCTCGCATCCGCGTTGAGCGCCACCACCAGCCGGTCGCAGCGCCGCCGCGCCGCCCGCAGGGAGGCGACATGCCCGGCATGGAGGATGTCGAAGACGCCATTGGTGAAGCCGACGCGCAGCCCGTGCGAGCGCCATTCCGCGACCAGCCGCTGGGCGGCCTCCCGGTCGAGCAGCGCGCCCTCGTCCGGGGCGGAGCCGCTCTCGGCCCGCAGCGCGTGGGAGAGCTCGTCGACGCCGACCGTCGCCGTGCCGAGCTTGCCGACCACGATTCCCGCCGCCGCATTGGCGATGCGCATCGCCTCCTCCAGCGGCTGGCCGGAGGCATGCGACAGGGCGAGGGTTGCGATGACCGTATCCCCCGCGCCGGAGACGTCGAAGACCTCCCGGGCCAGGGCCGGCACGCTGGTCGCACCGGCGCCGGCGCGGACCAGCACCATGCCATGGCCGGCCCGCGTGCAGAGGAGGGCAGCGAGGCCCGCCTCGGCCATCACCCATTCGGCGGCCGCCACCACCTCCGCCTGGGTGCCGACCGGCATCCGCGTGGCCCGCGCCAGCTCCCGCGCATTGGGCTTCACGCAATCGGCGCCGCGATAGATGCGGAAATCCTCGCTCTTCGGGTCGACGAGGACCGGGATGCCCTGCGCCCGCGCCGCCGCGATGGCCTCGGCAATGACCGGCGGTGAGAGCACGCCCTTGGCATAGTCCGAGAGGATCATTGCCTGGCACCCGGGCAGGGCGGCCCGCACCGCCGCCAGCATCGCCTCCGCCTCCGCGGCATCGGCCGGCCCGGTCGCCTCGTCATCGACCCGGACCACTTGCTGGGTGCCGGCGATGATGCGCATCTTGCAGATGGTCGGGCGGCCGGGGCTCTCCACCATCCGGTCCTCGATCCCCGGATCGGCGCCGAGCAGCGCCCGGAACTCCGCCCCCGCGGCATCCCGCCCGAGCAGCCCGACCAGCACCGCGCGGCCGCCAAGGGCGGTGATGTTGCGCGCCACGTTGCCGGCGCCGCCCGGCATCGCCATCAGCCGGCGCTGGCGCAGCACGGGCACCGGCGCCTCGGGCGAGATGCGCTCCACCTCGCCATAGAGGAAGCGGTCGAGCATGGCATCGCCGAGGACGAGGATGCGGAGGGCGCTGAAGTCGAGCATGGAAGGGGGAATAGCCCCCGAAGCCGTTCCTGAAAAGCAAACGGCGCCTGGGTTGCCCCAGGCGCCGTTGCCACAAGCCTAGATCGACGAGATCAGGCGGAGTTCTTCATGATCTCGTCCGCCACGTTGCGCGGCACTGGATCATAGTGGTGGAACTGCATCGAGAAGGACGCACGCCCCTTGGTCATGCCCCGCAAGTTGGAGATGTAGCCGAACATCTCCTTGAGCGGCACATGCGCCCGCACGATGACCGAGGTGCCGGCCATGTCCTGGCTCTGGATCACGCCGCGGCGGCGGTTGAGGTCGCCCACCACGTCGCCGACATGGTCCTGCGGCGTCGTCACCTCGACATCCATGATCGGCTCGAGGATGACCGGCCCGGCCTTCTTCATGCCCTCGCGGAAGCAGGCCTTGGCGGCGATCTCGAAGGCGAGCGCGCTCGAGTCGACGTCGTGGTACTTGCCGTCCACCAGGCTGTACTTGAAGTCGACGGTCGGGAAGCCCGCCAGCACGCCGGTATCGGCCTGCACCTTGATGCCCTTGTCGACCGCCGGGATGTACTCCTTCGGCACCGAGCCGCCGACCACGGCATTGACGAACTCGATGCCGGTGTTCCGCTCCTTCGGCTCGAAGGTGATCTTCACCTCGGCGTACTGGCCCGAGCCGCCCGACTGCTTCTTGTGGGTGTAGACCTCGGTGTGCGGCTTGGTGATCGTCTCGCGGTAGGCCACCTGCGGCGCGCCGATATGGGCGTCGACGCCGTACTCGCGCCGCAGCCGGTCGATGATGATCTCGAGATGAAGCTCGCCCATGCCGGAGAGGATGGTCTGGCCGGTCTCCTGGTCGGTCTTGAGGCGAAGCGAGGGGTCCTCGCCGGCCAGCTTCTGCAGGCCGAGCGTCATCTTCTCAACGCCCTCCTTCGTCTTCGGCTCGACCGAGATGTCGATGACCGGGATCGGGAAGGCCATGCGCTCGAGCACCACCGGGTCCGACTGGTCGGCCAGGGTGTCGCCGGTGCCGGTGTCCTTCAGGCCCACGAAGGCGGCGATGTCGCCGGCGAAGACCTCCTTGATCTCCTCGCGCTTGTCGGCATGCATCTGGAACATGCGGCCGATGCGCTCCTTGTGGCCCTTGGTCGTGTTCATGACCATGTCGCCCTGCTTCAGCACGCCGGCATAGACGCGCACGAAGGTCAGGTTGCCGTACTTGTCGTTGATGATCTTGAAGGCGAGGCCGGCGAAGGGCAGCGTCTCGTCGGCCGGGATGATGCGGCGGTCGGCGGTCTCCTCCTCGCCTTCCTCGGCGGCGACCTTGATGCCGGGGATGTCGATCGGGCTCGGCAGGTAGTCGAGCACGCCGTCCAGCAGCGGCTGCACGCCCTTGTTCTTGAAGGCGGTGCCGCACATCACCGGGCGGAAGGTGCCGTCGATGGTGCCGCGCTTGATGGCGCGCTTCAACGTCTCGACCGAGACGTCACCCTTGTCGAAATACTCCTCCATGCCGGCGTCGTCGACGCTCAGCGCGGTGTCGAGCAGGAGCTGGCGGTACTCGGCCGCCTTCTCCTTCAGATCCTCCGGAATCTCCTCGTAGTGGTAGGCGGCGCCGAGCTCGTCGCCCTCCCAGATGATCGCCTTCATCTCGACCAGGTCGACGACGCCCTTGAAGGTGTCCTCGATGCCGATCGGCAGCTGCAGCGCGATCCAGGTGATGCCGAGCTTCTCGGTCAGCGTCGCCGCGGCGCGGTAGAAGTCGGCGCCGGTCCGGTCGAGCTTGTTGATGAAGATCAGGCGGGGGACGTTGTAGCGGTCCGCCAGGCGCCAGTTGGTCTCGGACTGCGGCTGCACGCCGGCCACGCCCTCGATGATGAAGACGGCACCGTCGAGCACGCGGAGGCTGCGGTTCACCTCGATGTTGAAATCGATGTGGCCGGGGGTGTCGATGATGTTGATCCGGTGGTCCTTCCACACGGCGGTCACGGCCGCGGAGGTGATGGTGATCCCCCGCTCGCGCTCCTGCTCCATGTAGTCGGTCGTGGTGTTGCCGTCATGGACCTCGCCGATCCGATGCGACTTGCCGGTGTAGTAGAGGATCCGCTCGGTCGTCGTGGTCTTGCCCGCGTCGATATGCGCGGTGATGCCGATATTGCGGATTCGGTCGAGCGGGGTGCGCGCCACGATGGGCCTCCATAGGCAAAAGCGGGCCCGGCCGCGGATATCTCTCCGCACCGCCCGCCGAGGTCTGACTCAATCGGTCTGGTATCGCGAGGGGAGATGCCCCCTCCGGCCCGGTTTTGCAAGCGGCTTTCGCGCAAACCGGGCCGAAAGGCGGGGCCCGGGCCCGCGCTTCTAGCCGTGGAGCTTCGCCGCAATCCCCGCCACATGCCTGCCCTGGAAGCGGGCCAGCTCCAGCTCATTGGCGCTCGGCTGCCGCTCGCCCTTGCCGCCGGCGATGGTGGTGGCGCCATAGGGGCTGCCGCCGCTGATCTCGTCGAGCGTCAACTGCCCGGCCGCGGCATAGGGCAGGCCGACCAGCACCATGCCGTGGTGGAAGAACATGGTGTGCATGGCCATCAGCGTCGTCTCCTGCCCGCCATGCTGGCTGGCGGTGGAGGTGAAGGCGCTGCCCACCTTGCCGAGCAGCGCCCCGCGCGCCCAGAGCCCGCCCGTCTGGTCCCAGAACTGCGCCATCTGCGCCGCCATCCGCCCATAGCGGGTCGGGCAGCCGAGGATGATGGCGTCGTATTGGTCGAGTTCCTGCGGCGAGGCCTCGGGCGCCGCCTGGTCCAGCTTGGCGCCGGCCTGCTCCAGCACCTCGCGCGGCGCGATCTCCGGCACGCGCTTGACGGTCACCGTCGCGCCGGCCGCGCGGGCGCCTTCGGCGACGGCCCCCGCCATCGTCTCCACATGGCCATAGGTCGAGTAATACAGCACCAGTACGCGCGCCATCGGTCCCACTCCGGTCGTTGCGGCGCGGCGGATACGCACGGAAACCGGAAGGGTTTCGCTACCAGATCAGGCGTTCCGTCTCTGCATCGGTATAGAGGCGCCGGGCGAGGTCGGCGTGGCCGGCCTCGGTCGCGTAATCCGCGGCGCTCCGCCCCTCGCGGTCGCGCAGCGCAGGGTCGGCGCCGAATTCGAGAAGCAAGGCAATGGCATCCTGCCGCCCGGCGGCGGCGGCCTGCATCAGCGCCGTCGGCGCCTCGCGCGGGTCGCCCTCCGGCTCGCCCTGTCCGCCGCGCTCCAGCAGCAGCCGCAGCACGGTGAGCTGGCCGAGCCGCGCGGCCAGCGCCACCGGGTCATCCGCATGTCCGCCGCGTGGCGCGGCGAGGCCGGGATCGGCATCAAGCAGCCCGCCGACCGCCACCGCATCGCCCCGGCCGACCGCCGCGAGGAATTCCTCCCGCTCCGCCATGCCTGCCTCCCTTACCGAGGCAGGCGCAACGCTCAGGACCCCCGGTAGGTTGTGTAGCCGAAGGGCGAGCACAGCAGCGGCACATGGTAATGCCCCTGGCCCGCCTCGAGCCGCACCCGCACCGGCACCACGTCATAAAAGGCCGCCAGCCCGCGCCCCCCAAAATAGGCGCCGATGCCGAAGCGCAACTCGTGCAGCCCGGCGACGAAGCCGGCGCCCCGCGGATAGAAGGCATCTCGGTTCCGCCCATCCGCCGTCGTCTCGGTGCGGGCGACGAGCACCGGCGCCGGCTCCAGCCGCCAGAGCTCCACCGCGATGCCCGCCCCCGGCACCCCTTCGGCCGTGTTGAGCACATGCGTGCTCAGATACCCCGCCATCGCCATCCCCTATCCGTTGCGATAGCCGCGCCAGACAAGGCCGGCGGCCGGGCTCCGTCGAGGGATTTCCGGCACGGGAGGGGGGCGCCGCCGGGGGCGCCGGGCGCATCCGGCCCCCGCTGCCGCTTGACGCCGCCCCGCCGCCTGCGGTTTGTCCCCGTGCAGCAGAACGGGGTGGAGACGATGAGCGGGACGGTCGCGCCGAACCTGGTAGCCGCGGTAAGCGAGCAGCGCCAATGGGACCGGCTGATGGCGATGGCCCGGCTCGGCGCCATCACCGGCGCCGACGGCTCCCCCGGCGTCAACCGCCCCTGCCTCTCGCCGCTCGACCGCGAGGCTCGCCGCCTGCTGATCGGCTGGGGGGCGGCGATCGGCCTCGCCCCCTCCGTCGATGCGCTCGGCAACCTCTTCCTTCGCCTGGAGGGAAGCGAGCCCGGCCTCACCCCCGTGCTGGCCGGCAGCCACATGGACAGCCAGCCGGCGGGCGGGCGGTTCGACGGCATCTGGGGCGTGATCGCCGGGCTGGAGGCGATCCAGGCGCTGCGCGAGGCCGGCATCACCCCCCGCCGCCCGATCGAGCTGGTCGCCTGGACCAACGAGGAGGGCGGGCGCTTCGCGCCCGGCTGCATGGGCAGCATGGCCTATGCCGGCCACAGCGCGCCCGGCACCTGGGATGCGGTGGAGGATGGCGAGGGCATCCGGTTCGGCGAGGCGCTGCGCGAGCAGCTCTCGCTCGAGGCGGACCTGCCGCGCCGCCCGCTCGGCGTGGTCGAGGGCCCGGCGCCGCATGCCTATGTCGAGGCGCATATCGAGCAGGGGCCGCGGCTGGAGGCGGAGGGCTTCGACATCGGCGTCGTCACCGGCATCCAGGGCAGCCGCTGGTTCCTCGTCGAGCTGCGCGGCGAGAGCGCCCATGCCGGTACCGCGCCGCTGTCGACGCGACGGGATGCGGTGCAGGACATGCTGCGCGCCGTCACCGCGCTGAACGCGCTGATGGACGACCCGACCGACGTGCTGCGCTTCACCGTGGCGCGGATCGAGGTGCACCCCAACAGCTCCAACAGCGTGGCGGAGCGGGTGCGCTTCACCATCGACTTCCGCCACCCCTCGGCCGCGGTGCTGGCAGAGCGGGGCGATGCGATCGAGGCCACCATCCGCGGCGCCGTGCGGCATTGCGAGGTGGTGGTGACGGAGCGCTTCCACGCCCTGCCGGTGGAGTTCGCCCCGCTGGTGACGGAGGCGGTGTCGCGCGCCGCCGCGGCGCAGGGGCTGCGCGCGTTGCGGATGCCCTCGGGTGCCTTCCACGACGCGCAGTTCATGGTGCCGCTCTGCCCGAGCGGGATGATCTTCGTCCCGAGCCGCAAGGGGATCAGCCACAACCCTGCGGAGTATTCCTCGCCGGCGCAGCTGGCGGCGGGGGCGCGGGTGTTGGCGCAGGTGCTTAATAAGGTTGCGGAAGAGTAAGGGGGAACAGGTAGTTCGGTTCAGTGTAATAAAGGCCTGCCCGATCTCATTTGCATTTCGCAGGATGGTATTTCTAGAAACCTATCCAACATAGCGACATGTTGTAGTGCTCGCAAACGCTAGGTGCGGCATCGCTGGTATGGAAAGGCGAAAGTCTTATTCCTGAGCTGTCGTCACGGCTGCATTTCGAAGCAGGTTATGAGACAAGTGGCTCACGAGATCTCTTTCCGTATCTCTCGATCAAGAGGTTTTCGAAGAACAATTTTATTATTGAATGGGAAAAAATGTGACGCCGTAATACACTGTTATTTGGCCCTGTCGGCGGGCTCTAACATTCATTATCATGAATGCGGCTGCCACGCTGCGCGCCTCCCTGGTCATCGGGCCATGTTCTGTCTTGCCGTCAGCACCACCGAACACATCACTGAATACGTCGTCGCACAAGAAAGTGAGCGATGGAGTTGCAAAGGTTAACCGCACGTTAGGACGTCAAGCGAGCCATCGAGGATCCGACAATGTCTCAGGCCTTACATCCCGCCGAAGCGAAATTATCTCCGTTACGGAGTGTGGTGCGTCATGCTGCCCAGTACATGCCGGCCTTGGACGCGCTCTTGCGAGAGCGACATCTCCGCTACCGCATGCGTGCTGCTCTGGGATATGAACCCAATCTTTCTCAACCGAAGACTTTCAACGAAAAGCTTGGTTGGCGGATACTCAATGATCGGAATCCATTGCTGGCGTTGACAACAGACAAGATCAACGTACGCCACTATGTAGCGGATCGCGTCGGAGAGGAGGTGCTCGTGCCGCTGCTCGGCGTCTGGAACCGCGCAGAGGACATCGAGTGGGAGAAGTTGCCCAACCGCTTCGTGCTCAAGGGCAGCCACGGTTGGAACATGAACCTGCTCGTCCACGACCGCACGGCGCTCGACATCCCCGCCGCCGTCTCCCAGGCGAATGGCTGGCTGCACGACAACCATTACGAGACCGCCGGGGAGTGGGCCTACCGTGATCTCACGCCCCGCCTCCTCGCGGAGGAGATGCTGCTGGATGCGGATGGCGGCATCCCGGCCGACCTGAAATTCTACGTCTTCGACGGTCGGGTCAGGCTGCTGCGTGTCCATACCGGGCGACATGGCCATCATCGGTGCAACAGCTATAACGAACGGCTTGAGCCGTGGTTGGTCCGGCAGGCGCACGAGCCCGATCCCAACTATGTCCTCCCCCCGGAGACCCCAGATGCCATGCGTCTGGCGGAGCGGATCGGCGGTGAGTTCGACTTCGCGCGGGTCGATCTCTACTGCGTGGGCGGCCGGTTGTTCTTCGGCGAGATCACCCATTATGACGGCAACGCGTGTTCACGTTTCAGCTCGACCAGCTTGGACCGGCTGATAGGCGATTACTGGACCCTGCCATCCGGCCATCACAGCGCCTCCTAACGGTCAGCGTCTCACGTTCAGCTATGGTCCAGCCGATATGTGCGGGCAGGTTCTGCCGATGGAAATCCGCGCCGTCGCGGGCGGCCGCGACATACGGTCCCCAACCATCCCAAGCTCGCGCAGGGGTTCATCGCCGGCACCTGCCGGAGCGGCGTGCCGTTCGCCAAAGCCGCTACAATGCCTTAACCACTCGGATCCAGACCTGCCTTGCCCCGGTTTGGCATAGGAAGGCGGTCGCCTCCTCACCCATCCAAGGTTCTGCCTAAACCTGCCACCTTGATATCGCTGGCCTCACGCCGCCAGCCAGCTCTTCGCCTCCCCGGCATAGGCCGCGCCGGGATTGCCGCTGACCGTCGTCCGCCACATCACCCGATCCAGCCGCTCGGCATCGAACCAGGTGGCGGCGTGGACCAGGCAGCGGTTGTCCCACACCACCAGGTCGCCCGCCGTCCATTCATGCACATGGACGAAGCGCGGCTGCGTCAGATGCGCCATCAGCGCCTCCAGCAGCCGCCCGCCCTCGCCATGCGGTCCGGGCTCGAGCCCGGCGATGGGGCCCTCCAGCCAGTCCATCTGACCGTATTCGCAGAGATAGAGCGCCCGCTGCCCCGTCACCGGGTGCAGCCGGGCCAGCGGCTGGCGCTGCGGACGCTGGTGCGGGGCGAGGGGCTTCGGCGTCGCGCCCCCCAGCACCGCCTCGCGCCGCCGGCCGGCATCGCTGCTGACATGCAGCCCGTCCAGCCCGTCGATCCGCGCGCGGAGGTCGGCCGGCAGCGCCGCATAGGCCGCCGCGGCATCGGCGAAGAGCGTCTGCCCCTGGCCCTGCGGCACCGGCACCACGGCGAGGAAGAGCGAGATGTCGGGCGGCGGCCGCCGGTAGCTCTGGTCGGTGTGCCAGCCCCTCCGGTGCGGGAACTGCACGGGCAGGCGCCCATCCTCGGTCAGCGGTGGCTCGGGCCGGGGCGGCGGCGCGCGGTGGACGGGCGGGATGTTGGAGACGACGAAGATCTCCGGCACCTCGGGGTGGACCATGTTCGGCGCCATCCCGGTCTCCCGGTAGTTCTCCACCTCTGGCCCTAAGATGCGGCTGAGGCGGAGCAGCAGCGCCGGCTCCTCCGCCATCCCGCCCATGCCGGGGAGGAGGAGCAGGCCGCCTGAGGCGGCCAGCGCCCGCGGCAGCGCCTCCGGCTCCGCCTCGGCGGCGGCGACCAGGGCGGCGGCGCCCGCCGGCCCATCGAGGCCGATGCGCCCGCCGAAGCCGGCGCCGGGCAGGGGCGTCATGCAGTCGAACCGGCTCATCGCGCATCCTCCAAGGGGGAGGCGGAGCAGCCTATCGGCCCGATTCCGGCAGGTCCAGGCTGCCGCCGAAGGGCAGGGTGCCGAACTCCGCCGCGCTGAGCCCCGCCGCCGCGCGCGCCTCGGCAAGCCAGGCCTCGGGCCCGTCGATCGCCTCGTCGGTCAGCCCGGCGAAGGTGCCGAAATGCATCCCGATGCTCCGCCGGGCGCCGAGCGCCAGATGGGCCTGCACCGCCTCGCCCGGGTCGATGTGCTGCGTGCGCATGAAGAAGCGCGGCTCATAGGCGCCGATCGGGATCAGCGCCAGGTCGATGCGCGGGAAGCGGTGGCCGATCTCGGCGAAATGCGGGCACCAGCCGCTGTCCCCGGCGAAGTAGACGGCCGCGCCCTCCGCCTCGATGACGAAGCCGCCCCAGAGGCTGCGGTTGCGGTCGAAGAGCGTGCGGGCCGAGAAGTGCTGCGCCGGCACATAGGTGACGCGCAGCCCCGCCACCTCGGTCGACTGCCACCAGTCGAGCTCCACGGCGCCGCGGATGCCGGCCTTCGCCAGGTGCCGCGCATTGTCGAGCCCGGTGACGGCCGGCGGCGCCCAGCGGCGGCGGACCTGGCGCAGGGTCGGCAGGTCGCAATGGTCGTAGTGGTTGTGGCTGAGCAGCAGCAGGTCGCAGCCCGGCAGCGCCGCGAGCGGCTGGCCGGGCGCCCGCACCCGCCGGGGGCCCGCGAAGGCGAGGGGGCTCGCCCGCATCGACCAGACCGGGTCGGTGAGGACGCACCGCCCGCCGATCCGGATCAGGAAGGAGGCGTGGCCGATGAAGGTCGCGCCGATCCGCCCCGGCGGCAGGCGTGCGGGCGGGGGCTGCGGCGGGTCCTCGATCCAGCGCGGCCAGGGCGCCGGCTTGCCCTCGCGGCGCCAGCGCAGCACGTCGCGGAAGCTCTTCACCGTCCGGTCATGGACGTTGTGGAAGGTCCGGCCGTCCCAATGGTCGGAGGGCGCTATTTGCAATCGAGGACCCGGAGGTCGTAGACCGGGTGCTCCAGCATGCTGACGCCCGGCGCATTGGCGAACATCCAGCCGCGGAACACCTGCTGGAAGCCCTCGGCGCGGCGGCTGTCGCTCACCTCGAGGAAGGCGGCGGCATCCGGCACCTCGTCCGGCGGCCGGGCATTGCAGGCGGCGACCCGGATGGCGAGCGTGCCGAACTGCGTCGCCTGCCCGACCGGGGCGCGGAGGACGGAGACGCGGGCCGTCACCTTGTCCAGCAGCTGCAGCTCGGCCTGCTGCTTCGGCAGCCAGTCCTGCGACTGCGCCCAGGCCGCGACCGGCAGCAGTAGGGCGAGGGAGGCGAGGCGCCTCATGGCTTGCGCTTCGGGCTTGGCAGCGCGGCGACCATCTCGCTCAGCATCCGCCGCAGCGCCGCCTCGTCGACGCCCATCAGCACGGCATCCTCGAAGGCGTCGCGCATCACCTGGGCGAGCTCGGCATGGTTCTCGGCCAGGACCTTGAGCTTCTCCCGGCAGGAGATCGGGCTGCCATCCGCGCCCGGCCAGGTCTCGGGTGGGGCGAGGCTCATCGCGCCGGGGCGGGAGCCGCGCCCGTCCGAGCACCCTGGGGCTGGGCCTGCGCGCCCTCCTGGGCCTGGCTGTTCATCTGCGTCACCGAGAAGATGAAGCGGCCGAGCAGGGATTCCAGGCTGACCGAGCCCTGGGTCTCGGTGATGCGCGAGCCGTCGGCGAGGAGCTTCTCGCTGCCGCCCGGCACCAGCGAGACGTACTTGCCGCCGAGCAGCCCCTCCGACGTGATCTCGGCCGAAGTGTCGTCCGGCAGGCGGAGGCTGCGGTCGACGCGCATGGTCAGCATGGCGCCGAAGCTCTGCGGGTCGATCCGGCTGTCGGTCACGCTGCCGACCTTGACGCCGGCGATGCGAACATCGGCGCCGTTGGAGATGCCGTCGATCTTGTCGAAGCGGGCGGTGAGCGTCATGCCATCGGCACTGGCGGTGCCGCGGCCGCTATGCAGCACGGCATAGGCGAGGAAGACCACGGCGACGAGGAGAACGACGCCGCCGGTGGCGACCTCGGCGAGGCTGCGTCCCTTCATGCCTCAGGAGCCCGGGGTCCAGGCTTCGTAGTCGCCGGTGCTGGCGGGCCGGGCGCCACCGACATAGTCATGGCCGGTCGGGCGGTAGGCATGCGCCGTGCCGGTGAGGTTCGCCAGGTGCTCCTTCTGCCAAGGGTAGCGCTTCGCCTCCGGAATCGGGGCATCGGTGGTGTGGTGCAGCCAGGCATGCCACTCGGGCGGCACCACCGTCGGGTCCGAGCCCTGGACGAAGATGGCCCAGCGCCGCGTGCGGTTGTAGATCGGCTGCTTCGACTTGCTCTCGTAATAGACATTGCCGAAGCGATCGGTCCCGACCTTGCGGCCGAAGAGAGCGGATTGGAGGCGCAGCAGGACGGGCATGGGGCCGGGAGAGCTCCTGGGGGGGTGGCCGCCTCGCAGATGGGGGCGGGGCCGCCGCGGGACAATCGCATAAGGCATGCTGCGGTGCAAAGGCGGGTGGGGGCGGGCAACTATCCACAGGATGTTGCGTCTCAGAGGTCGATTCACCACCAGATACGGCTTCCCGCCCGGCGCGGGGCGCCTTAGCATCACGCCATGGCACTGATCACCGGAACCCTGTGGGAAGAGGTCGCCCTGCGCCGGACCCGCGCCGGCGCCGACCCCGATGCGCTGCCCCGCGCCGTCGCCCTGCCGCTCGGCTGGGATGCGGGGGCCGCCGCGGCGCTCGCCGCCCTCGCCCCGGGGCAGGGACCGGTCGCCCTGCCGCGCCTGGCCGAGGCCTGGATCGCCCGTGTCACCCGCGGCGGGCAGAAGGCCGGGATATTCGACGCCACCGGGGCCGCCCGCCTCGCCGAGGGACTGCGCGCCCTGCTGCTGACCCGGCGCGGCGCGCCCGGTGCCGAGGTCTGGCGCGGGGAGGGCGGCCGGACGGAGCCGCGCTTCGTGCTCAACCTGCCGGCCTTCCTCGAGCCAGAGGGCGGCTTCGACCTCGAAGGCTATGCGGAGGCCTGCGCGCTCGCTGTCCGGGCGCTGGACGCGCTTGGCGGGGCGAAGGCCAGCAAGCTACGCCTCGGCTTCGCCGACCTGGCCGGGCTGCTGGCGGCGCTCGGCCTGACCTATGACAGTGCCGAGGCGCGGGCCACGGCCGCGGCGGTCGCGGCGCTCACCCGCGGCGCAGCCGAGGCCGAGTCAGGCCGGATCGCCGCCCGGCTCGGGGCGCGCGAGCCGGTCGCCCTGCTCTGGCCGGCGCCGCCCGCCGAGACGCCGGTGCCCGGCCTTGCCGCCGCCGCCCGTGCCGCGCTCGATGCCGCCGCGGCCTCGCCCGGCCTGCGGCACCAGGGGCTGCTGGCGCTTGCCCTGCCGGATGCGGTGGAGGCGCTGCTCGGCGCCGAGACGGGAGGGCTTGCTCCCGCCGCCGGCTCCACCCGCGCCGTGCTGACCGAGGGCGGCGAGGTGGCGGAGGTGCCGACCCGCACGGCCCTCCTCGTCGCCCGCGACCATCCCGCCCGCGCCGGCGCCCTGCTCGCCCCGGTTCCCGAGCGTGCCCGTGCGGCGATGCGGGAGGCCGTGGCGCAGTTCCTCCACGCCGCCCCGCCGGCGCCCATCGCGCTGCCCGCCCCGGCCCAGCCGGTGCCGAAGCCGCAGCCCATGCTGCGCCGCCATGCCGGGACGACGCTTCATGTCACCGTCGGCGGCCACAAGGTCGCGCTGCGGACGGCGGAGGATGCCGCCGGCCGCCTGCTGGAGATCGCCTTCACTCTGTCCAAGGAAGGTGCGGCCTATCGCAGCCTGATGGACGGCTTCGCCCAATCCGTCTCGCTCGGCCTGCAGGGCGGCGTGCCGCTCGCGGATTACGTGGAGGCTTTCGCCTATACCCGCTTCGGCCCGGCCGGAGTGGTCGAGGGCGACCCGGCCATCCCGCGCGCGACCTCGGTGCTCGACTGGGCCTTCCGCCGCCTCGCCCTCGACTATCTCGGCCGGCGCGACCTGCCGCAGCCCTCGGAGGAGGATTGCCTGCCGGACACGCCGGGCACGGCCGCGCAGCAGGCGCCGCTCCTGCCGCTCGACCTGCCGACCCAGCCGGCGCCGGGGCGGGAAGCTGCCACTGCCAGCACGCGCGGGCGGCGGCGCAGCCTGCGTCTCGTTGGATAGGAGATCAGCCATGGCCGGACGCATCGAAGCCCGCCTCGCCGAACTCGGCATCGCCCTGCCGACCCCGGCGGCACCCATCGCCAACTACGTGCCCTTCAGCCTGAGCGGCAAACTCGTGGTCGTCTCCGGCCAGATCCCGCTGCGCGACGGGACGATCGCCTATACCGGCAAGCTCGGTGCCGCGGTGTCGATGGAGGATGGCGTGGCCGCGGCCAGGCTCTGCTTCGTCAACCTGCTGGCGCAGCTGAAGGCCGCGGCGGAGGGAGACCTCGACCGCGTCGCCCGCGTCCTCCGCCTCGGCGGCTTCATCGCCGCGGGGCCGGACTTCACCCAACATGCGGTGGTGATGAACGGCGCCTCCGACCTCGCCGTCGAGGTCTTCGGCGATGCCGGGCGGCATGCCCGCAGCACCATCGGCGTGCCTTCCCTGCCGGGCGATGCCGCGGTCGAGGTCGAGGGGATGTTCGAGCTCGCCTGACTTGACGCCGGGCGCGGCGCGTCGCCTCCTCGCAGCCAAAGGCAGGAGACGCGCATGAGCCAGATCACGCCGAGGCCCCGCTACCGGGGCGTCTTCCCCGTCGTGCCGACCATCTTCGACGAGCGCGGCGCCCTCGACCTCGAGGGGCAGAAGCGCTGCATCGACTTCATGATCGGGGCCGGCTCCGAGGGCCTCGCCATCCTCGCCAATTTCTCCGAGCAGTTCCTCCTGGCCGATGAGGAGCGGGAGCGGCTCACGCCCCTCATCCTCGATCATGTCGCCGGGCGCGTGCCGGTGATCGTGACGACGACGCACACCTCGCCGCGGATCTGCGCCGAGCGCTCCCGCCGCGCGCAGGAGGCGGGTGCGGCCATGGTGATGGTGATGCCACCCTATCACGGCGCCAGCATCCGCTTCCCGGAAGCTGCGATCCACGCCTTCTACCAGACCGTCTCCGATGCGATCGGCATCCCGATCATGATCCAGGACGCGCCGGTCGCGGGCACCCAGCTCTCGGCGCCCTTCCTCGCCCGCATGGCGCGGGAGATCGAGCATGTCGCCTACTTCAAGATCGAGGTGCCCTTCGCCGCCGCCAAGCTGCGCGAGATCATCGCCCTCGGCGGCGAAGCGGTCGAGGGGCCCTGGGACGGCGAGGAGGGGATCACACTGATGGCCGACCTCGAGGCCGGGGCCACCGGCTCCATGACCGGCGGCGGCTACCCGGACGGCATCCGCCAGGTCACCGATGCCTGGTTCGCCGGCCGGCGCGACGAGGCCGCGGCGGCCTATCAGCGCTGGCTGCCGCTGATCAACTACGAGAACCGGCAATGCGGGCTGGTGGCGGCCAAGGCGTTGATGCAGGAAGGCGGCATCATCGCCTGCGACGCCCCGCGCGCGCCGCTCGCCCCGCTGCATCCGGCGACACGGGCCGGACTGATCGAGCTGGCTCGGCGCTGCGACGCCATGGCCCTGCGCTGGGGGCGGTGACGCCGAGGGGCCTTGCCCTCGCGCTGCGGCGCAGCACATGCTTGCGGCAATGGCCCCCACCAACCTGACCCTCAGCCTCCACCGCGCCATTGCCGAAGTGCCGGCCGCGGACTGGGATGCCTGCGCCGGCGGGGCCAACCCCTTCGTCAGCCATGCCTTCCTCGCCGCGCTGGAGGAGAGCGGCAGCGCCACCGCCCGCACCGGCTGGCTGCCCCAGCATGCCGTGCTGCGCGACCCGGGCGGGCGGCTGCTGGCCTGCGCCCCCTGCTATGCGAAGAGCCACAGCCAGGGCGAATATGTCTTCGACTATGGCTGGGCCGATGCCTTCGAGCGGGCGGGCGGGCAGTACTACCCGAAGCTGCAGGTCTGCGCGCCCTTTAGCCCCGTGCCCGGGCCGCGGCTGCTGATCCATCCGGAAGCCGGCATCGGCCCCGCCGCCATGGTGCAAGGCCTGGCCCAGGCCTGCGACGATCTCGGCCTCTCCTCCGCCCATGTCACCTTCTGCGAGGATGCGGAATGGGAGGCGATGGGCGAGGCCGGCTGGCTGCAGCGCCTGGGGACGCAATTCCACTGGCACAACCAGGGCTATGCGAGCTTCGATGACTTCCTCGGCGCCCTGTCGTCCCGCAAGCGGAAGGCCATCAGGCGCGAGCGGCGCGATGCCGCGGCCTCCGGCTTCGTCCTCAAGACGTTGCGCGGCCATGAGATCACCGAGCGGCACTGGCGGGCCTTCCACCGCTTCTACCGCAGCACAACCGACAAGAAATGGGGCCGCAGCGCCTATCTCACCCCGCGCTTCTGGCCGCTGCTGGGCGAGGCGCTCGGCGATGCGGTGGTGCTGATGGTCGCCGAGCAGGATGGCCAGCCGGTCGCCGGCGCGCTGAACCTGCTGGGGCAGGAGGCGCTCTACGGCCGCAATTGGGGCAGCGTGGTCGACGCGCCCTTCCTGCATTTCGAGCTCTGCTACTACCGCGCCATCGACTTCGCCATCGAGCATGGCCTGCCGCGGGTCGAGGCCGGCGCCCAGGGCGAGCACAAGATCCAGCGCGGCTACCTGCCGGCGCCGACCTACAGCGCGCATTGGATCGCCCATGTGGGGCTGCGCCGCGCCGTCGGCGACTTCCTCGAGCGCGAGCGCCCCGCCATGCTGCGGGAGATGGAAGCCCTCGCCACGCTCTCCCCCTTCCGGAAGGATGGCGAGGCCGAGTAGCTGGAGCGGTCTCCGTTCGACCCCGGCTCACCGAGCCCGCTCCAGCCTGTGGTCTGGTCGGGCAGGTCACTCCGGTCAGGTGGCTCCACCTGACCGGGGTTTGCTCTAGGCCCGCCTGACGCCCCAGAAGGATATCACCGCCGAGTTCGGCTCCGTGATCGTCCTCCGCCAGGCCGTCGGGGAGAAGTACTGGCCGAGCGGAAGGTAGGGCGCTTCCTCGAGGATCACCTGCTGCATCTCGGCGGCGATCTTCTGCTGGCCCTCGAGATCCGGCGCGTCGAACCAGGACAGGCGGAGCGTCTCCAGCCTCGGCAGGTTCGGCCAGCCGAACCAGGCATTCTGCCCGTTGGCCCGCAGGTAGGTCATGACGCCCGGGTTGATGCCGTCCACCCCGTTCCAGGTGGTGTGGAACATGCTCCAGCCGCCCCGCTCCGGCGGCTCCCTGCTGGCGCGGCGCTGGACCAGCGTGCCCCAGTCGCTCACCCGGAAATCGACCTTCATGCCGAGCTTCTTCAGGAGGTCCTGTCCGACCTCGCCGAGCGCGGTCAGCGCCGGCTGGTCGCTCGGGCTCAGCACCACCACCGTCTCGCCGTTGTAGCCGGCGTCGCGCAGCTCCCTCCGCGACCGCTCCAGGTCGCGGGGCCCGGTGATCGCCTCCATCCCCACGTCATTGGCGAGCGGGGTGCCCGGGGTGAAGACGCCGGCGTCCGCCTTCCAGAGCGAGGGATCGGCGCCGGCGGTCGCGGTCATGTAGTCGGCCTGGGACATGGCGCGGAGGATGGCGCGGCGGACCGCCGGCTTGTCGAAGGGCGGATGCAGCGTGTTGAAGATGCCGGTGCCGATGGTGCCGAGCGGGTTCCCCGTCTTCATCAGCACGTCCCGCGAGCGGCGGAGGAGCGGCACCATGTCGTTCTGCGGGTTCTCCCACCAGTCGACCTCGCCGTTCTGCAGGGCGGCGACGGCGGTCGCCGGGTCCGGCATCACCGTCCATTCAACGCGGTCGAAGAAGACCTGCTTCGGCCCGGCGGCCCACTCCGCCTTGCCGCCCTCGCGCGGCCTGTAGCTGGCATTGCGCTCATAGACCACGCGGGCGCCGACGATCCGCTCATCCGCCTTGAAGCGGAAGGGACCGGAGCCGATCGTCTCGCGGATCTGGGTGTTGGCATCGACGCTGGCGATGCGCTCCGGCATGACGAAGAGGGCGGAGGGGCCGACCTTCGCCAGCGTGTCGAGCATCGGGCCGAAGGCCTTGTTCAGACGGATGGTGAAGACGCGGTCCTCCGGCGCCGCCATCTCGGCGACGCGGGCCATCAGCGCCTGGCCGAGCGCATCGCGCTGCGCCCAGCGCTTGATGGAGGCGATGCAGTCCCGCCCGCGCACCGGCTCGCCGTCATGGAAGAGCAGGCCCTCGCGCAGGGTGAAGCGCCAGAACAGGCCGCCCTGCTCCACCACATGGCCCTCGACCATCTGCGGCTGCGGCTTCAGCGTGCTGTCGAGGCCGTAGAGCTGGTCGTAGACCATCATCGAATGATGGCGGGTGATGTAGGCGGTGGTGAAGACCGGATCGAGCACGGTCAGGTCCGATTGGGGGACATAGCGCAGCACGCGCGCGGCGGCAGGCTGCGCCAGGGCTGGGCGGGCCAGGGTGGCGGCAGCGGCCCCCGTGAGCAGGGTACGTCTCAGCATTGCGGTCTCTCCCGGCAGGGTTTGGGGACCGGCGTCTCCGGTGCGGGAGGGAAGCAGCCCCCGATGCGCGGCGCAAGCGCCATGCTATGAGGCCGGGCGAGGGGGATGCCGCCGGTGCTGCTTGCCTATGCCCAGCTGGCCGGCGCGATGGCGCTGGTCGGCGCCAATGTCGGCGTCGCCAAGCTGCTCGCCGAGGCGCTGCCGATCCCGATGATCGCCTGCCTGCGCTGCCTCCTCGCCTGCCTGGTTCTCTGGCCCCTGGCGCGGGCGATGGACGGGCCGGTGCGGGTGGGGCCGGCGGCGCTGCGCAACCTCGCCCTGCAGGCCTTCTTCGGCACCGTGCTCTACAATGCCGGGCTGCTGGCCGGCCTGCGGCTGACGACGGCGCTGGAGGGTGGGCTGGTGCTGGCGACGCTGCCGGCCGTCGTCGCCCTAGGCAGCGCCCTCTGGCTGCGGGAGCGGCTGGCGCCCCGGCAATGGGCGGCGGCGGGGCTGGCGGCGGGCGGGATGGCGGCCATCACCCTGGCGCGGCTCGGCGGCGGGGCGACGGGGCATCTGCTCGGCAACCTGCTGGTCTTCGGCGGGGTGATGGGCGAAGCGGCCTATGTGCTGCTTGCCAAGCGCATCGTCGGGGCGGTGCCGGTGGTGACGGCGAGCCTCTGGATGCAGGCCTTCAGCGCGGCGATGCTGCTGCCGCTCTCCCTGCCGGGGATCGGCGCCATGGCGGCGCTGGCCGAACCGCACCTTGCCGGGCTGCTCGTCTTCCACAGCCTGACGGCGAGCGTGATCTGCCTGCTGCTCTGGTATGCCGGGCTCCGGCGGGTTCCGGCCGGCGTGGCGGGGATCTTCACCGCCTTCCTGCCGGCCAGTTCATCGCTGGTGGCGGTGGCGGTGCTGGGGGAGCAGTTCACCGCGGTGCATGGGGTGGGGTTCGTGCTGATGGGAGCGAGCCTGCTGCTGGCGACCTGGCCGAGGCGGCAGGCATGAGGGCTTGGCTCTCCCTCTCGCTGGCCGAGTTCCGGGCGCTTGCAGCCGAGGATGTGGCGGCGCGCCTCGCCTATGCCCAGGCCGGGCGCTTCGCGACGCTGGAACTCGCCCAGCGCGCGGCCTGGGTGGCGGAGGCGCGCATCCTCGGCAGGGCGCTGGCGGAGGCCGATCCGGCCTGGCGGCTGCTTTTCGAGTTCGACCTGCTGCGCCTGGAGAAGCGCGTCGATGCGGTGCTGCTGACCGATCGGGCGATCCTCGTGCTCGAGTTCAAGCACGGTGCCCGCGGCTTCGCCGCCGCCGATCTGCGGCAGGCGGAGGATTACGCGCTCGACCTGCACGACTTCCATGCCGCCAGCCGGCACCATCCCGTCGTGCCGGTGCTGGTGGCGACCGAGGCGCCTGAGCCGCCCCTCGCGCCGCCGCTGTTCTGGCATGGCGTGGCGCCGGTGCAACTGGCGAATGCGGCAACGCTCGGCCTGCTGATCGACAGCACGCAGTCCGCCATCGGCCCGCCCGCCACGCCGCTGAATCCGCTCGCCTGGGAGGCCGCGCCCTATCGCCCGGTGCCGACGGTGTTGGAGGCGGCGACGTTGCTCTACCGACGGCATTCCGTCGCCGAACTCGCCGAGGCCCGGGCCGATGCGCCCAACCTCACCCGCACCACCGCGGCGATCGGCCGCGCGATCGAGGCGGCGCGGCGGGACGGCGCGCATTGCGCCGTCTTCGTCACCGGCATCCCCGGCGCGGGGAAGACGCTGTGCGGCCTCAATGTCGTCTTCGGCGCGCTGCGCGAGCATGGCGCGGCCTTCCTCACCGGCAATGTGCCGCTGGTCAGCGTGCTGCGCGAGGCGCTGGCGAGGAATGCGGCCCCGATGGGCGGGGCGGGGCGCGCCCGCGCCCATGCCGAGGCGAGCCGCGTGCTGCAGAACGTCCACCGCTTCCTCGACGAGCATGTGACGACCCGGGCGCATGAGGCGCCGGAGCATGTCATCGTTTTCGACGAGGCGCAGCGCGCCTGGGATGCCCGGCAGGCGACGCGCGCCACGCAGCGGCGTGTCAGCCGCCTGACCGACAGCGAGCCGGCCCATGCGCTGGAGATCATGGGTCGCCATGCCGACTGGTCGGTGATCGTCGCCCTGATCGGCAACGGCCAGGAGATCAATACCGGCGAGGCCGGCCTGGCCGAGTGGGGCCGGGTGATCGCCGCCGATCCGCGCTGGCGCGCCGTCGCCGCCCGCCGCGTGCTGGACGCCGCGGAGCCGGCGCAGCGTCTGGCGGAGGGCCAGCCGGCCTGGCTCTCCCTCGACGAGGATCTCGACCTCACCGTGCCGATGCGGAGCGTGCGCGATGCCGCCGGCGCCCCCTGGGTGGATGCGGTGCTGGCAGGCGAGGCCGACCGCGCCCGCCGCATCGCGGAGGCGGCGGGCGGCGTGCCCTTCTTCCTCACCCGCGACCTGGCCGCCCTGCGCCTTGGGCTGCGCGGCTTCTGCCGTGGCCTGCGCCGGGCCGGGCTGGTCGCCTCCGCCGGGGCGAGGCGGCTGCGGGGGGAGGGACTCGGCGTGCAGGTGGCGGATGTGGCGGACTGGTTCCTGAACCGCTGGCCCGACATCCGCGGCTCCGAGGCGCTCGAGACCTTCGCCACCGAGTATGACTGCCAGGGGCTCGAGCTGGACGTCGTCGGCTTGGCCTGGGGTGGCGACTTCATCCGCGGCGAGGGCGGCTGGCAGCCGCGGCGCCTGGTCGGCGATGGCTGGCAGCGGGTGCGGGGCGCCGAGGAGCGCCTCTTCATCCGCAACACCTACCGCGTCCTCCTCACCCGCGCCCGCTACGAGACCATCCTTTGGGTCCCGCCCGGCTCCCGGTTGAATGACCCGTTCCACGACCGCACCCGCCCGGCAGCGGAAATGGACGCGATCGCTGGCTTCCTGCTCGCCTGCGGCGCCCGGCCGCTGCCGGTGCCTCCCTCGCCCCGGCCGGCGGTTTCATTGCTATGATCGCGGCCCAACTCCCGCGGAGCCCTCCATGTCCGGTGCGACGATCGTCCTCATTGCCCTGCTGCTGCTCGCCATCGTCACCGCGGCCCGCGGCATCCGCACCGTGCCGCAGGGCCAGGTCTGGACGGTGGAGCGCTTCGGCGCCTTCACCCGGCTGCTGCAGCCGGGGCTGAACTTCCTCATCCCCTTCATCGACAATGTCGGCCACAAGCTGAACGTGCAGGAGGTGGTGCTCGACATCCCCGAGCAATCCGTCATCACCAAGGACAATGCGACGGTCGTCGTCGACGGCATCGTCTACTACCGGGTGATGGACCCGGCCAAGGCCGCCTACCAGGTGCAGAACCTGCAGCAGGCGCTGAATGCGCTGGCGATGACCAATATCCGCGCCGTCATCGGCGAGATGGACCTCGACGCCACGCTCTCCTCGCGCGAGCGCATCAACTCCTCCCTGCTCGCCATCCTCGACGGCGCGACCGACCCCTGGGGCGTGAAGGTCAGCCGCGTCGAGCTGCGCAAGGTGGAGCCGCCGGAGAACCTGGTCCGCGCCATGAACCTGCAGATGACCGCCGAGCGGGAGCGCCGCGCCACGGTGATGAAGGCCGAGGGCGACCGCGCCGCCGCCATCCAGCGCGCCGAGGGCGAGAAGCAGGCCCTCGTCCTCCAGGCCGAGGGACGGCAGCAGGCGGCGATGCGCGATGCCGAGGCCCGCGAGCGGCTGGCCGAGGCCGAGGCCCGCGCCACGGAGATGGTCGCCGCCGCGGCCGCCGGGGCGGGCGGCGACGCCCTGCGCTACTTCATCGCCGACAAGTATGTGAAGGCCTTCGAGGCGCTGGCCGCCAACCCCACCAGCAAGCTGGTCGTGGTGCCGATGGAAGCCTCCGCCATGGCCGGCGGCATCACCCAGGCGATGGAGCTGCTGCGGCAGGGCCCGCCCGCCCCCGGGGCCGCGCCGACGGGGGGCGGTCCATGGAGCCGGGGCTGATCTGGATCCTCGCCGGCCTGCTGTTGCTGCTGGCGGAACTGGCGATCCCCGGGGTCTTCCTCGTCTGGATCGGCCTCGCTGCCCTCGGCACCGGCGCCCTGCAGCTGCTGACCGTGCTCTCCTTCGGGGCGGTGGTGGCGGTCTTCCTGCTGCTGCTGGGCGCCGGCATCTGGCTCTCGCTGCGGCTGCGCCGGGCGGCGCCCTCGCCGTCGCTGAACACGCCGGGTTCCGGCCTGGTCGGGCGGAGCGGGATGCTGCTGCCGCTCGGCGAGGCGGAGGGGCCGGGGCTCCGCGTCCGGATTGGCGACTCCGAATGGCAGGCGCGGTTGCCGCTCGAGCTCCGCGCGCCGGAGCGGCCGATGCGCGTCCGGGTGGAGGCCGTCGAGGGCACCACGCTGATCGTGCGGCCGGAATAGCGGGACGGGCTTGAACCGGGCAGGGGATGCGGCAACATCTCCCCCATGGACGCTTTTCGGCGCCCCGGCCCGCCTGGCCGGGACCCAACCCCGCCCGTGCTCGACATGACACCGGATGGGGAATTCCGGGACCCCCTCCCGCCGCGCCGGACCTGGCTTGACCGGGCGCTGGGCCGGGTCGGCGGGGTTGCCCTGCTGGTGGCGCTCGCCACGGGCGGGTTGCTGCTGGTGGCGCTGGCCGTCGTCTTCGTCGGCCTTCTGCTGCCGGTCGTGATCGGCGCCGGGTTGATCGCCTTCGTCTCGCTCTTGTGGCGGGTGCGGCGCGCGCGCCGGGCCGGCAGGCCAGGGGGCGGATCGGGGCCGGTGCGCTTCGTCGTCATCCGGCGCTGAGCCATTTCTGCCTCGGCGTCCATGGCGGGCGAGCGGCCTCCTTTCCGCATTGATACCGCACGCCTCTATGAGGTCGGACGGGACGGCACCCCCCGGACCGATACGGGCGAGGCGCCCGAATGGCTCGGTCCGCGGCACCGGCAGATTGTCGGCTGGGTGATGCTGGCCGGGATGGCCGTGGGTGCGCTGGCCGGGCTCTCGGCGCTATGCCTCGTCATCGGGGCGAGGCTCTGGGCGGCGGGCTTCGCCCTGGCCATGCTGGCGGCGATGCCGCTGGTCGCGGTCGGGCCGGCGCTCGACTGGTGGCGCCACCGCAGGCCGCATCGCCGGCGCCATCGCAGCCGCAGCCCGGATTTCCCGGCCGGCTGAGCCGGCTTACTCGGCGGCGAGCGGCACCGCCTCCGCCGCCAGCCCGAAGGCCTCGGCGAGCAGCCGATAGCTCCGCTGCCGCGCCGCCGGGTCGTGGCAGGGGCTGAGCACCGCCACCTCCTGCGCCCCATGCGCGGCGGCGAGCGCTTCGAGCTTCGCCTTGACCTGCTCCGGCGCACCGACGATGGCTTTTGCGCGGATGCGGTCGAGATGCGCCCGCTCCGCCTCGGCATAGGGATAGGCCTCCGCCTCCTCGACGCTGGGCAGGGGCGGGAAGCGGCCGGTGTCACGGAACAGCCGCCAGAGCTCGCGCGACTTGTAGAGCCGCCAGGCTTCCGCCTCCGTATCGGCCGTGAGGGCGAAGACACCGAGGGCGCAATGCGGCGCGGCGAGGCGCCCCGGCTGCGGGCGGAAGCCCTCGCGGTAGAGCGCCGTCACCTGCTCCGAGCCACGATCTGAGATGAAATGGGCGAAGCAGTAGGGCAGGCCGAGATAGGCGGCGAGCTGCGCCCCATAGTCGCTGGAGCCGAGGATCCATACCTCTGGCCGCGTCGGCACCTGCGGGTTGGCGGCGACCTGGCGGAAGGGGTGGCCCTCCGGCAGCCCGTCGCCCAGCCAGCCGAGCACGTCCATGACCTGGTTCGGGAAGCGGTCCGCCGCCTCGTTGGCATTGGGGTTCAGGGCGAAGGCGGTGCGGCCGTCGCTCCCCGGCGCCCGGCCGAGGCCGAGGTCGATCCGCCCCGGCGCGATCGCCTCCGCCACCTTGAACTGCTCGGCGACCTTCAGGGCCGAGTAGTGCGGCAGCATCACCCCGGCCGTGCCGACCCGGATGCGTCGCGTGGTGGCGGCGATGGCGGCGACCAGCATCTCCGGTGCCGATCCGGCATGGGCCCCGCTGTTGTGGTGCTCGGCGAGCCAGTAGCGGCCATAGCCCCAGTCATCGGCGAGCCGGGCGAGGTCCAGCGTCTCCCGGATCGCAGCATCGGCGCCGCGGCCGGAGGCGATGGTCGATTGGTCGAGGATGGCGAGGCGGAGGGTCATGAGGGAAGTCTAGCCGCCCTGGCCGCCGGCGGAAGAGGCCCAGGCCGGTCGGATGCCGAGGCCGTCAGGGATGGAACGGGCACCGGAACCCGGGTTCCGGTGCAGCAGCGACGGGGTCAGAACGATACCCGGCCGAACGCCGCCGTCAGCAGGGCGAAGAGCACCCCGCCGACGAGGAAGCCGACCAGCGTGCCGTTCATGCGCACATATTGCAGGTCCCGCCCGACGCGGAGCTCTATCTTCTCCGTCACCTGCGCCGTGTCCCAGCCGGCGACGACCTGGGCGATGAAGCCCGCGAGCTGCGCCCGGGCGGCGGGCAGGACGGCAGCGATCAGCCCCTCCGCCGCCCGGTTCAGCCGGGCCCGGGCGGCCGGGTCCTGCTCCAGCAGGCTGCCGGCATTGGCGAAGGCGCCCTCCAGCAGGGCGACGGTCCGCCCCTGCGGATTGCCGGCATCGGCCGCGAGCGCTGCCTTCAGCCGGTCCCAGATATCGCCGATCCAGGCGGCGACGGTTGGATGGGCTACCGCCTGGCGCAAGGCCCGGCCGACGGCGGCCGCCCGCTCCGGGTCGGTCTCCAGCCTGTCGATCTCGCTCCGCAGCCAGGTCTCGAAGGCGGCGCGGAGGTCGCTGTCGGTGGGCTCGACCCGTGCCAGCTCGGCATTGACGGTCGTCAGGATGCGTCGCGCCACCGCCGCCCCGGCGAGCCAGCCGACCAGCGCCCCGCCTTCGGTCCGGACCCGCGCCTCGATGGCTCCCCGCAGCTGGTCCTCCTTGCTGGCGAGGACGGTGCGGAGCTGGCCGATGGCGAGGTCGAAGACCTCATTGTGGCGCCCGCCCGCCATCAGCGTGCGCAGCGCCTGGGCCATGATGCGCGTTCCGCCCCGCCCGCCCGCCAGGCGCGGCAGCAGCCGGCCGAGCAGGCGGCGGGCGCGGCCGTCCTCGATGCTGGTCAGCAGCCGCGGCAGGCTGGCGGCGACGGCCTCCGCGGCTGGCCGGGCGGCGGCCGGGTCGGCCATCACGCTGCGCAGGATGCCGGCGATGTCGAGCCGGCCGATCACCCGCCGCACCTCGGCCTCGGTGAAGACATGGTTGGCGACGAAGCGGCCGAGGCCCTGGCCCAGCCGCTCCTTCTGCCGGGGGATGATCGCCGTATGCGGGATCGGCAGGCCGAGCGGCCGGCGGAAGAGCGCGGTAACGGCGAACCAGTCGGCGATGCCGCCGACGAGGCCGGCCTTGGCCGAGGCCTGCAGCATGTCCGTCCAGTAGCCGGGCGGGAGCCAGTAGGCGAGCACCAGCAGCCCCGCCATGCCGACCAGCAGGCCGGTGGCGATGGCGCGGTGGCGAGCGAGGGCCCGGCGGAGCGGCGCCTCGGGGTCGGCGTTTGGCGGCAAGGTCAGGCCAGGCTCTCCACCACATGGGGGAAGACGGATTGATAGCCCTCCCCATAGGTGACGGCGCGCTCGGAGTTCCGCGCCGCCTGGGCGCCGCGCTGCAGGGCGACGCGGGTATAGTAGTCCCAGAGATGCTCCTGCCCGGCCATGCAGCCGATGGCGGCCAGCTTCCGCTCCCATACGGGGGTGATGTCGAGCAGCATGTCCGGCGTCCAGCCGCATTGCTCCGGCTGGTGCGGTTCGAACAGGTAGACGGGCGGCGCGCCGATCACCGGCACCCCCGGCTCATGCCCATGCGCCTGGGCGATGATGCGGGCGTGCTGGGCGAGCTCGGTCGTCGCCGGATGGTCGTGGTTGTAGGGATCCGCCTTGCTGTGGGTCAGCACGAAGCGCGGGCGGATGGTGCGGTAGAGCGCGGCCAGGCGATGGAGGCTCGCCTCGCCGAGCGTCAGCGGGTAGTCGCCCAGATCCCAGAACTGGAGGTCGTGCACGCCAAGTGCCGCTGCGGCGCGCTCCGCCTCGCCCTGGCGCTCCGCCTTGACGCGATCGAGCGTCATGCCGGGCTGGCGCCAAAGCCTGGCGCTCTCGCCCCGCTCGCCGAAGGAGAGGCAGACGACCGTCACCCGCCAGCCGCGCGCGGCATGGAGCGCGATGGCACCGCCCGCGCGCCAGACGAAATCCGCCGAATGGGCGCTGACGACCATGGCGGTTCCGGCAGGGGCGGTGCCGGCGATCACTTCGCGCCCTTGGCCCGCTCGACGGCCTCCTGAATCAGCTGCTTCGCCTCCGCGGCGTCGCCCCAGCCGGTGATCTTCACCCACTTGCCGGGCTCGAGATCCTTGTAGTGCTCGAAGAAATGCTTGATCTGGTCGAGGGTGATCTGCGGCAGGTCGGAATAGTTGGCGACCTTCTCGTAGCGCCGCGTCAGCTTGGTGGAGGGCACGGCGATGATCTTCTCGTCGACGCCGCCGTCATCCTCCATCTTCAGCACGCCGACGGGGCGGACATTGATGACCGCGCCCGGCACGATCGGGCGGGTATTGGCGATCAGCACGTCGATCGGATCGCCATCGTCGCTGAGCGTATGGGGGACGAAACCGTAATTCCCCGGATAGCGCATCGGCGTGTAGAGGAAGCGGTCGACGACCAGCGTGCCGGCCTCCTTGTCCATCTCGTACTTGATCGGCTCGCCGCCGATGGCGACCTCCACCACCACATTGATGTCCTCGGGTGGGTTCTTGCCGATGGCGATGGCGTCGAGGCGCATGGGCCGTGATTCTCCGGAAAGGGCCCACAGGATGGGCCTGACCCCTTTCCTTAGCATTGACGGACCGACCTGGGCGACTCCCCGGCAGAGCGGCGCCCGTCGAGCATGAAACCTTCCGCGGCGTTGCCGCGGAAGGATCAGCCACCTCCGGTTATGGCGCCCTGATCCGGGGGCACCGCGCAGCGGCGTCGTGGGGACTTCAGGCCGCCTTGGCCATGGCGATGGCCTTCCATACGCTCTCCGGCGTCGCCGGCATGTCGACATGGGTGACGCCCATGGTCGAGAGCGCATCGACCAGCGCATTCATCAGCGCCGGCGGCGAGCCGACCGCCCCCGCCTCGCCGGCGCCCTTGACGCCGAGCGGGTTGGTCTCGCAGGGGACGGAGAGGAACTCCACCTCGATATCCGGAAGGTCCTCCGCCCGCGGCAGGGCATAGTCCATGAAGGAGGCGGAGAGGAGCTGGCCGCTCTCCGGGTCATAGGCCGTGCGCTCATGCACGGCCTGGCCGATGCCCTGCGCCACGCCGCCATGCACCTGGCCGCGCACGATCATCGGGTTGATGGCATGCCCGACATCGTCGACCACGATGTAGCGCGGCACCTCGATCAGCCCGGTATCGGGGTCGACCTCGACCTCGGCGATGTGGCAGCCATTGGGGAAGGTGTGCGACTTGATCTCGGCCACCTCGGCGGCATCGAGCAACGTCGCGGACTCGCCCCGCGCCGCCCGCTCCCGCTGGATGTTGGCGAGCGAGAGGATGTCGACGCCGCGATCCGTGCCGACCACCGAGAAGCGGCCGCCGGTCGTGGTGAACTCGATATCGGCGACCGAGGCCTCGAGATGCTCCGAGGCGGCCTGCTTGCCCTTCTCGATCACCGTCGCGGCGGTCAGCAGGATCGCCTGGCCCTCGGAATAGAGGCTGCGCGCGCCGCCGGTGCCGCCGCCCGTCGGGATCTCGTCCGAATCGCCCTGGACGATGCGGATCTTCTCCATCGGGATGCCGAGCTCATGGCTCGTCAGCATCGCATAGGCGGTCTCGTGCCCCTGGCCGGTGCTCTGCGTGCCGACCAGCACATCCACCATGCCATCGGCCGCGAAGCGCACCTCGGCACGCTCCGTCGGCCCGCCGCCCGTTGCCTCGAGGTAGTAGGCGACGCCGATGCCGCGCCGCTTGCCGCGCAGCTCGGAGGTGCGGCGCCGCGCGGCGAAGCCGTCCCAGTCGGCATTCTTCAGCGCCGCGTCCAGCACCGCGCCGAACTCGCCGCTGTCGTAGCGCTGGCCGATGGCGGTGACATAGGGCATGGCGCTCGAGGGCACCATGTTGCGGCGCCGCAACTCGATCCGGTCGATGCCCATCTCGCGCGCCGCGGCGTCGATCAGCCGCTCGACCACGTAGTTGCTCTCCGGCCGCCCGGCGCCCCGATAGGCATCGACGGGGACGGTGTTGGTCAGTACGCCGATGACATGGGCGTGGATTGCCTGGAAGTTGTAGACGCTGGCCAGCACCTTGGTGCCCGCGCCGGTCGGGATCATCGGCGCAAAGGTCGAGAGATAGGCGCCCATCCCGGCATAATTGGTGGTGCGCAGCGCCAGGAACTTGCCGTCCTTGTCGAGGGCGAGCTCCGCCTCGGTGATGTTGTCGCGCCCCTGGGTGTCGGACTGGAAGGCCTCCGTCCGTTCGCTGGTCCACTTCACCGGCCGGCCGAGGCGGCGGGCGGCCATGCAGACCAGCGCATACTCGCCGTAGAGGTAGAGCTTCATCCCGAAGCCGCCGCCGACATCAGGCGTGACGACGCGGAACTTCTCCGGCGGCAGGTGGAAGACGCTCTCGGCCAGCAGGTTCTTCACCAGCCAGCTGCCCTGGGTGCCGCAGAAGAGGGTGAACTTCTCGTTCGCCGCATCGTATTCGGCGGTGGCGGCGCGGACCTCGAGGCTGTTCACGATGACGCGGTTGTTGATCACCGTCAGCTTCGTCACATGCGCCGCCTGCGCAACGAGCGCCTCCGCCTTCGCCTTGTCGCCCGTCTCCCAGTCGAAGACGACGTTGTTCGGGATCTCGTCCCAGACCGCCGGCGCGCCCGGCTTGTAGGCGGTGGCGAGGTCGGTGGCCGCCGGCAGCAGGTCGTAGTCGACCATCACCGCCTCCGCCCCGTCCTTCGCCGCCTCGGCCGTCTCGGCGACGACGAAGGCGACCGGGTCGCCGACATGCCGCACCCGGTCGGTGGCGAGCGCGCCGCGCGGGGTGTTGGCACGCTCCGAGCCGTCGCGGTTTTTCAGCGGTATCACGCAGGGAATCTCGCCGAGGCCTTCCTCCTGCCAATCCTTGCCGGTGATGACGGCAAGCACGCCCGGCACCGCCATGGCGCCCGAGGTGTCGATCGACAGGATCCTCGCCGACGCATGCGGACTGCGCAGCACGACGCCATGGGCGACGCCCGGCATGGCGATGTCGTCGGTGTAGCGGCCGCCGCCGATCAGCAGGCGCGGATCCTCGATGCGGCGCACCGGCTGGCTCAGACCGAATTTGGCCATGGGGAAAACCCTCCCGTTCGAATTCTCCACCATCATCTGCGGAGGAAGGGGGGAACGGGAAGGGGGGTGGCGTGAAATCACCGCGTGCGGAGCGCGGATTCCACCCGGTCGCAGGCCGCGCCGACCCCATCCTCGGCCCGGACCGCCCGGCCTATGGCACCCGCGCGGGCCTCCACCTCCGGATTCTCCAGCAGCGGGGCGAGGGCGCGGGCCGCACCCTCCGCCGTGTATCGCCCGGCCGGCAGGCTCGCGGCGATGCCGAGCCGGGCGAGGCGGGCCGCATTGTCCGGCTGGTCGTGGCTGAAGGGCACCACCAGCATCGGCCGCCCCGCCCGCATCGCCTGCGCCGCGGTGCCGATGCCGCCCTGGTGGATGATGGCCGACGCCGCCGGGAAGAGCCCGGCATGCGGCAGGTAGTCCATCGCCAGCACCTGCGGGGGGAGGGGGCCGAGGGCCTGGCGGTTCCCCTCCGTCCCGGTCAGCAGCACCGCGCGCTGGCCGAGGCGCCTCGCCGCTTCCAGGCTCTCGGCGAAGAAGCGCCCCGGCGCATAGACCGCCGCCGAGCCGAGGGTGAAGACCAGCGGCGGCGGCCCGGCAGTGAGGAAGCGGCCGAGCTCCCGCGGCATCGGCGCCGGCTCGTCCCAGAAGGGGAAGCCGGTCGGCATCGGCTCGGTCCGCATCAGCAGCGGGGAGAAGAGGGAGAGGCTGACGGCCGGACGCTGCGCGGCGTTCAGGAACGGGTCGGTCGCCGCTGCGAGGCCGAGCTCCGCCCGGAACGCCGCCACCTCGCGTGACCAGCGCCCGACCATCCACCGCCCGATGGCGCGGATCGCGGGTCCGGCCAGTCGCCGCAGCCAGTCCGCCCGCCAGAGCCAGTCATAGCCGCCCGGGACGCCGGGATCGGCCGCCGAGAACAAGGTGAAGGGCTGCAGGTAGGCCGGCGCTCAGGGCAAACTGCGCCGCTCCGCCACCATCGGCGCCGCGGCGGCGACCGGGCTGGCGAGGATGAGCTCGGCCCCCTCCGATGCCGCCATCAGGTCGGCATAGGCGTCGCGGATCGGCTCGACGACGAGAGTGCGCCAGACGAATTCCGGGCCGGACCGCGGGTCCATCGCCCGGGCGAAGGCCTCGAGATCGGGCGCACCCTCCGGCATGGTGGGGCGCATCGGGGCGAAGCGGAGGCCCGCGGCCTCGACCCGCCCGCGATACCCCTCGGCCGTGGCGATGGTCACCCGGTGTCCCCGCCGCTCCAGCCCCGCCGCTACCGCCAGATAGGGGAAGAGGTCCCCGAGCGAGCCGGTGGTGGCGAGGAGGATGCGGCTCAAGGCCGGGTGCTGTCCGTCTTGTCCGGCGCCGGATGCGGCGACTGGCCGGGGCCGACCGAGGCCGGCTCCACCGGGCGGACGCCCATCCAGCCCTTCACCCGCTCGCGCGTGCCCTGGAAGACGACATAGAGCATCGGGATCATGAAGATGCCGATGACCGAGGCCGCGAGCATCCCGCCGAAGACCGGCGTGCCGACCGCGCGGCGCGAGAGCATGGCCGCCCCGCTCGCCGTCACCAGCGGCACCAGGCCGAGGACGAAGGCGATCGAGGTCATCATCACCGCGCGGAACCGGAGGCGCGAGCCCTCGATTGCCGCGTCGCGGATGGACATGCCCTGCTCCCGCGCATCCTTGGCGAATTCGATGATGAGGATGCCGTTCTTCGCGGCCAGAGCGATCAGCACGACGAGGCCGATCTGCGCATAGACATCGAGGCTGAGCCCCGCGATCTGGATGGCGAGGAAGGAGCCGAGGCCGCCCACCGCCACCGAGAGCAGCACCGGGACGGGGATGGTCCAGCTCTCGTAGAGCGCGACGAGGAAGAGATAGGCGAAGAGGATGGCCAGCGCGACCACGTAGATGGTCTGCCCCGCCGCCAGCTTCTCCTGGTAGGCGGTGCCGGTCCATTCATAGCCATAGCCCGCCGGCAGCACCCGGCGCGACAGCTCCTCCATCGCCGCCAGCGCATCGCCCGAGGAGACGCCGGGCTTCGGCGCGCCGTTGACCAGCACCGCGCGGTAGTTGTTGTAGCGGCTGATCGTCTGCGGCCCGACCACGATCCGCACATCGGCGAAGGCGCGCAGCGGCACCATGTCGCCCCGGGTGTTGCGGACCCGGATGCGCCAGATGTCGTCTATGTCGTCGCGGTCCTGTGCCTCGGCCTGGATGTTCACCTGCCAGGTGCGGCCGAAGAGGTTGAAGTCGTTGACGTAGAAGCCGCCGAGCGACGCCTGGAGCGCCGAGAAAATGTTGGAGATCGGGATGCCGAGGGCCTGCGCCTTGTCCCGGTCCACATCGAGGAAGAGCGAGGGCGTCGCCGCCGAGAAGGTCGAGAAGACCTGCTGCAGGCGCGGGTCCTGGTTCGCCGCGACGACGAGGCCCAGCATCGCGCTCCCCAGCTCCGCCGGGTCGCGGCCCTGGAGGTCCTGGAGCTGGTACTCGAAGCCGCCGCCTGTGCCGAGGCCGATGATCGGCGGCAGGTTGAAGGCGACGACGGTCGCCGTCCGCACGCCCGCTCCGGCGCCGAAGACCCGGCCGATGGAGGCGAAGACCGAATCCGCCGGGTCGGTCCGCAGGTCGAAGGGCTTCAGCCGCGCCACGATGAAGGCGGAGTTGGACTGTGCGCCCTGGTCGATCAGCGAGAAGCCGACGATCGCCAGCACGTTCTCGACCGCGGGGATGCCCTTCAGGATGCCCTCGACCTGCTCCACCGTCGCCCGCGTGCGGGAGAGGGAGGCCGCCTGCGGCAGCGAGACCTGGATGAAGAAGGTGCCCTGGTCCTCCTGCGGCAGGAAGCCCTGCGGCGTCTTCGAGCCGATGGTGAAGATGCCGAAGGCGATGGCCGCCGTCAGCGCCAGCGAGACGACCGAGAGGCGGACGATCCGCCTGACGACCGCCGCATAGCCGTCGCGGACCTTGTCGATCCCCCGCAGCACGTACTTAATCGGCCCGCGCTTCGGCCCCGTATTGCGGAGGAAGAGCACGCAGAGCGCGGGCGAGAGGGTGAGGGCATTGATCGCCGAGATCACCATCGCCGCCGAGATCGTCACCGCGAACTGCCGGAACAGCACGCCCGAGAGGCCCGGGATGAAGGCGATGGGGACGAAGACCGAGAGCAGCACCAGGGTGATGGCGATGATCGGCGCGGTGATCTCGGCCATGGCCTGCTTCACCGCCCGGGACGGCTCCCAGTCCGGATGCTCCTCCATCACCCGCTCGACATTCTCGACCACGACGATCGCGTCGTCGACGACGATGCCGATGGCCAGCACCATGGCGAGCAGCGAGACGGTGTTGGCGCTGTAGCCGATGGCGAGCAGGATGGCGAAGGCGCCGATCAGGCTCACCGGCACCGCGATGGTGGGAATGATCGTAGCCCGGAACGAGCCCAGGAAGAGGTAGACGACGACCACAACGAGGATGAAGGCCTCGATCAGGGTCTTGATGACTTCCTCGATCGTCTCCACCACGAAGGTCGAGCTGTCGTAGAGCACCTGCGCCCGCATCCCCTCGGGGAAGCGGGTCGACATCTCGTCCAGCGTCCGCTTCATCGCATTGGACACGGTGACCGCATTGGCGCCGGGCGAGAGGTAGACGCCGACGGTGACGGCGGGCTGGCCGTTCAGCCGGCTCACCGTATCCATGCTTTGGGCGCCGAGCTCGACCCGCGCCACGTCGCGGACGCGCAACACCGATCCATCCGGGTTGGCCCGGATAATGATGTCGCTGAACTGCTCGGGCGTGATGAGGCGGCCCAGCGTCTGGATGTTCATCTGGAATTGCTGCGTGTCGGGGATCGGCTGGGCGCCAATGCGGCCGACCGCCGCCTGGATGTTCTGGCTCTGGATCGAGGTGATCAGGTCCTGCGGCGTCAGGTTCAGGCTGGTCAGCCGGTCGATCTCGAACCAGACGCGCATCGAGTAGTTCTGCGCGCCGAAGATGTTCACCTGGCCGACGCCCGGCACGCGGGCCATGCGGTCGATCATGTTGATGGTGAGGTAGTTCGAGAGGAAGAGCGGCGTGTGCTCCGGGTTGGCCGAGGTGAGTGCCACGAATTGCAGCACCGAGGAGGACTGCTTGCGCACGACGAGGCCTGCGCGCTGCACCTCCTGCGGCAATCGGGCGATGTTCGCCTGGATGCGGTTGTTGACGTTGACGGTGTTGATGTCCGGGTTGGACCCGAGGGCGAAGCTCACCGAGAGCTGGTAGGTGCCGTCATTGGCGCTGTTCGAGCGCATGTAGATCATGTTCTCGACGCCGTTGACGGCGCTTTCGATGATCTGCGCGACGGTCGATTCGATGACGGCGGCGGAGGCGCCCGGATAATTTGCCTGCACCGAGACCTGGGGTGGGACGATGTCCGGGAACTGCGCGACGGGGATCCGCAGCAGGGCCAACAGGCCGGCCAGGGTGATGACGATGGCGATGACGATCGCCAGCCGGGGGCGGTCGACGAAAACGCTCGAGATCATGGCGCGTCAGCCCGGCCGGCCGCCGGGAGCGGGTGCGCCGGGTGGCCTTGCGCCTGGCGGCGGCGCACCGGCGGGGCCCGCATTCACCTCCTGGCCCGGCCGCACGCGCTGCAGCCCCTCGCTGATCACCTGCTCGCCGCTCTGCAGGCCCTCCTCGATCACCACCTGGTCGCGGATGGTCCGCCCAAGGCGGACCGGGCGACGCTGCGCCTTCTTCTCGCTGTCGACGACGAGGACGTAGTTGCCGCCCTGGTCCTGGAGGACGGCGGCGCGCGGCAGGACGATGGCCTGCACCGGCTCCACCCCCTCCACCGCGACGGTGACGAACTGCCCGTCGATCAGCTCCCGGTCGCCCGGGCTGCCGGGCTGGGCGCCGGTTCGGCGCGGGTTGGGAATCAGCGCGCGCACCAGCAGGCTGTCGGTGTTGCGGTCGATCTGGGTGTCGACGAATTCGATCCGTCCGGCCTGCGGGTAGGGCCGGCCATCGCTCAGCCGGACGCGCACGACGACCGCGTTGACGCCGCCGCGGGCCTCGTAGCGCGCCTGCAGCTCGCCAGCCGCGCGGGAGCTGACGGTGAAGACCACGCGCATCGGGTCCTGGCTGACGACGACGGCGAGCGGGTCGGCCAGCGTCGGCGTCACCACATTGCCCGGCGTCAGGCTGGCGCGGCCGATCTTGCCGTCGATCGGCGAGAGGATTTCGGTATAGCCGAGACTGATGTCGGCAACGCGGACCGCCGCCTGGGCGCCGAGCAACTGGGCATTCGCGGTGCGCTCCTGCGCCTGGGCGTTGTCGAGTGCGACGCGGGTGCCTGCGCCGGTCTGCTGCAACTCGCGGGCGCGGGCGAGGGCCACACGGGCATTCTCGAGCGTCGCCTGGGCGGACGCGACATTGGCCCGTGCCTGTTCCAGCTGCGCCTCGAAGGGCGGCTTCTCGATGCGGAACAGGACGTCGCCCGCCTTCACGTCCTGGCCCTCGGTGAAGGCGCGCTCCTGGAGGAAGCCGGTGACGCGGGCGCGGATCTCGACGCGGTTCACCGCTTCGATGCGGCCGGTGAACTCCGTGCTCTCGGTAACGGGCTGGCGATTGGCCGGGATCACGCCGACCGCGGGCGGGCCCTGCGGCCCGAACTGGGCCTCGGCCGGCAGCGCGAGCATGGTGAGCAGGAGGGCGGCAGACAGGCGGCGCATCATGCAGGTCATCCGGAACGGAGCGGCTGGCGATACCAGGGCGTCCCCCCCGGGACCAGATGGAGTTCTCAAATAGCGGCCATTCATCCGCGTGCAAGCTTTCGAAAGTGTCATGGCGATGAAACCGGCCGTTCGGCTGATCGGAAGGGAAGATTGAAACGGTCCATTTGCCGCAAGCAACATCGCCCGATGAGATGCCGCCCGCCTGGATCGAAATGGTGTGATGCGAGGGCGGAATTGAGATAATCACGGACGCGCGAGATTCCGCGTCTGGCCCACTCCCTGAGCGCGATGGGCCTGTCGGAGACCGGCGAGGCCGGCGGAGGCGTGCTCCGCGGCGGCTGCGGTCTTCCTGCCGCCTTTAATGCAGGCGCGAGGCCCGGCGTCGCCCGGCTGTCGGCGGATGCGGATGTGGCGGGGCTGCGTCCGGGGCCCGCCGGCGGCCCCGCGGCGAAGGCAGCGCCAGTGATCGGCATCGCGGGCGCGGGGGAGGCATCGCAGGATCCGGCCCGGACCCGAGCGTGATCGCCGAGGCGTGGCCGACGCGTGGAAGCGGCCGTCCGGACCCGTGGCCTAGGCCCGGCGCCGGAGCATGAGGAAGCCGCTCGTGCAAAGGATCAGCGCCGCGGCGAAGCTTGCCAGCGCCGCGCCGGTGCCGGCCCAGGCGGCGGCGAGGCCGGAGACCGCCTGCATCACCGCTGCCCCGCCGAAGAAGGCGATGTTCAGCGCCGAGAGCGCCCGCCCCGCCCGCTCCGGCGGCACCACAGCGCGGACCTGCCCGAAGGCGACGGACTGCACCGAGATCACGGCGCCGATCAGGGCGAAGATCGCCGCGTCCCAGCCGGGCGGCAAGTCGCGCCCGGCGATGAGGGCGAGGATCAGCACGGCCACGGCATAATGGCTGGCGGCGAGCATCAGCACCGGCCGGCCGATCCTCCGCTCCGCCCAGCCGCAGATCACTGGGGCAATGGTGAGCGCGAGCGCAAAGAGCGAGAGGACATGCCCCGCCTCGACGCGGGAGAGGCCCTTCACCTCCATCAGCCAGGGCCCGCCCCAGAGGCCGCGGAGGCCGAGCACCACGGCGAGGCTGGCGAAGCCGAAGACCATCAGCGGGCGCAGGCCGGGCGAGGCGGCCATGGCCACGACCTCGCCCGCGTCCTGCAGCAGGGAGCGGCGCTCGCGGCGCGGCGGCGGCGGCTGGCGAACGGTCAGCGCGACGGCGAGGAAGGCGAGGGCCGCCATCCCGGCGGTGGCGAGGAATCCCGCACGCCAGCCCTGCAGGTCGACCAGCCAGGCGAGCGGGCTGCCGGAGAGCAGCATCCCCGAATTGCCGAGGGTGAGGATGATGCCGGACCAGAGCGCGAAGCGCGCGGCCGGTACGGCGCGGGCGGCATAGGTCATCGGCCCCATCAGCATCCCGGCGCAGCCGATGCCGAGCACGACCTGCGCGAGCAGCATGCCGGGCGCGTTCGGCGCGAGCGCGGCGAGCACCGCGCCGCAGCCGGCGATGCCGAGCACCGCGAGCGCCGTGCGCCGCACCCCGAAGCGGTCGAGGGCTACGCCGACCGGCACCATGGCGAAGGCGAAGGCGAAGGCGAAGGCGCCGGTGACCGCGGCGAGCCCGTCCGGCGAGAGCGCCAGGTCGCGCTGGAGCACGTCCGCGGTGAGCGCGGGGAGGGTGCGCACCGCATTCGAGAAGACATGGCCGAGGGTCAGCGCCAGGATCGGCACTGCCGGCCCGCGGATCGGCGGCATGGCCTAGTTTCGGAACAGCTTGCCCGGGTTGAGGATGCCCTTGGGGTCGAAGCTCGCCTTGATGCCGCGCATCAGCGCCAGCGCCTCCGGCCCGTGCTCCTGCTCGAGGAACTCGCGCTTGCCGAGGCCGACGCCATGCTCGCCGGAGCAGGTGCCGCCAAGCGCTAGGCCGCGCGCCACGATCCTGCGGTCGATCTCCCAGGCCTTCTCATGGCCCTCGGGGTCGTTCGGATCGTAGAGGATGACCTGGTGGAAATTGCCGTCGCCGACATGGCCGACGATGCAGGTGGTCGCACCCGCAGCCTCGGCATCCGCCTTGGCGCCGAGGATCGCCTCGGCGAGGCGCGAGATGGGGACGCAGACATCGGTGGTGATGGCGCGATGGCCAGGGATCAGCGCGACGGCGGCCCAGTAGGCGTCGTGCCGGGCCTTCCAGAGGCGGTTGCGGGCTTCGGCATCCGTCGCCCAGGCGAAGCCCTCGCCGCCCATCTCGGCGGCGATGGCCTCGACCGTCTCGGCCTGCTCCTGCACGGCGGCGGGGCTGCCGTGGAATTCGAGGAAGAGCGTCGGCGTGGCGCGATAGCCCTCGAGCTTTGAGTAAGCGATGCAGGCCTGCATCTGGTCGGCATCCAGCAGCTCGATGCGGGCGACGGGGATGCCGGCCTGCATGGTGGCGATGGTGGTCTCCACCGCGGATTTCAGGTCGGGGAACTGGCAGACGGCGGCGGACATCGCCTCCGGGATGCCGTGCAGGCGGAGGCGGACCTTGGTGATCACGCCGAGCGTGCCCTCGGAGCCGATGAAGAGGCGCGTCAGGTCGTAGCCGTTGGCCGCCTTGCGGGCCCGGCCGCCGGTCTGGATGACGCGGCCGTCGGCGAGGACCACCTCTAGGCCGAGGACATTCTCGCGGATGGTGCCGTAGCGCACGGCGGCGGTGCCGCTGGCCCGCGTCGCGCACATCCCGCCGATGGTGCAGTGGCTGCCGGGGTCGACGGGGAAGAACATGCCCTGGTCGCGCAGGTAGTCGTTGAGCTGGTGGCGGGTGACGCCGGGCTCAATCAGGCAGTCCATGTCCTCGGCATTGACCTCGAGGATGTTGGTCATCCGGCTGAGGTCGAGCGAGATCCCCCGCCGGACCGGGTTCACATGGCCCTCGAGGCTGGTGCCGGCGCCGAAGGCGACGAGCGGAACGCCGTGCTGGTTGCACAGCGCGAGGATCCGGCTGACCTCCTCCGTGCTCTCGACGAAGGCGACGGCGTCGGGGAGGGTCGGCGGCGTCTGGTCCTCGCCGCGGCTGTGCTGCTCGCGCACCGCCTGGGCGGTGGAGAGGCGGTCGCCGATCAGGGCGCGGGCGGCGGCGATGACGGCATCCACGGGCCGGGGGGCGATGGTGTTCACTGGGTTTCCTCCTCCCGCGCGAGCGGGCAGGTGAGACAATGCGGGCCGCCGCCGCCGGCGGTGAAGAGGGAGAGCGCGGGGTCGAGCACGGTGAGGCCCTCCGCCCGCAACGCGGCATTGAGGCCGCGGCTTTCGGCCGCGGATATCACGCGGCCCTCGCCGAGGGAAAGGATGTTGCAGCCGAGTTGCATGGCGGAACGATAGGGCACGGGGAGGCAGGCGATGCCGTGCCCGGCGAGCCAGGCCGTGAGCTCCTCCGGCAGCACGTCGAGGCAGGCGACGGCGAGGCCGGGGGCGGCCATGCAGACGAGCACGTCGAGATGCAGGAAATGCTCGTCGAAGGGCTGGATCCGGACCTCCCAACCCTCAGCCCGGAGCCAGCCGGCGAGCTGCTCGGCGCCGTCGAGGTCGGTGCGGCCGCCGCTGGCGCCGATCAGGGCGAGGCCGGGGCGGAGGATGTGGATATCGCCGCCCTCCAGCGTGCCGGCGGAGGATTTCCGCCAGAAGCGGCCGCCATGCCAGTCGATCAGGGCGGCATACTCGCCGCGGCGCTGCGGGCGCTCGAGCTGGCAGAGGACCGGGCCGCGATGCGTCACCACCACGCTGTCGCGGGTATAGGCCATGTAGGGCAGGTGCGGCTCGGGCCGCAGGTGGTGGACGGTGGTGCCGCCCTGCTCCAGCGCGGCGACGAGCTCGCGGTGCTGGACCTGCAGCCCTTGCAGGTCGGGCTGGCCGCCGCCGGCCAGCGTGCGCCGGGCGATGCTGTTGGTCGGCAGCCAGCGGTAATGGTCGGGGGCGCAGACCAAGACATCGGTGAGGCGGCCGGTCTCGGAGGCGACGATCCAGTCGGGCATGGCGGCAGCCTGCCGGGCCCACGGGGCGGCGTCCAGTGACGGGCTTCAAATGCCTCGGGAGCTCGAGGCGGCGTGACGGCAAGCCGTTGATATCGGGCGGCTTCGGTGCCGGGTCGAGAATTCGCAGGCCTGCGGAGGCGCCGGGCGGGGCGCGGCCGGCGGGACGCATCCGGGCAGGGATCGGTGCCAAGGTGCATCGTCCGGTCCGCGTTGACGCCCCTGCGGCCCGCGCCTAGCGTCGCCATCCGATTGGAAGTCCGAGGGGGAAACGATGCCCAACAAGGTCAAGGCAGCATGGCAGGACGGCAAGGCCGTGGTGAATGGCTGGCTCGCCATTCCGAACGCCTTCAGCGCCGAGATGTACAGCCAGGCCGGCTGGGACAGCATCACCGTCGACATGCAGCACGGCGTGCAGGATTACCTCTCCTGCGTCGCCTGCTTTCAGGGCATCCAGCCTTCGGGCGCGACGCCGATGGTGCGGGTACCGTGGAACGAGCCGGGCATCATCGGCAAGGTGCTGGATGCGGGCGCCTACGGCGTCATCTGCCCGATGGTGAACACCGAGGCCGAGGCGCGTCAGCTCGTCCAGTACTCGAAGTACCCGCCGCGCGGCACGCGCAGCAACGGGCCGATCCGCGCCGGCGTCTATGGCGAGGCGGGCGGCTACCAGAAGACGGCGAATGACGAGATCCTCGTCATCCCGATGATCGAGACGCAGACGGCGCTCGACAACCTCGAGGCCATCCTCGACGTGCCGGGGATCGACGCGATCTATGTCGGGCCCTCCGACCTCGGCCTCTCGCTCGGCATGATCCCGATCCTCGACCGGGAGGAGCCGGAGATCCTGAAGATCTACGAGCGGCTCATCAAGGAGACCTCGAAGCGCGGCATCGCGGCGGGGCTGCACAACTCCTCGCCGAAATACGCCAAGCGCATGATCGACATGGGCTTCAAGCTCGTCACCGTCGGCGGCAACGATGTCGGGCTGATGGTCAACGCGGCGAAGGCCGCGATCAAGGAAGCCCGCGGCGGCTGAATGCTCCGCCTCGTCGCCGGTAGGCTGGTGCAGATCGGGGTGGTGCTCGCCATCCTCTCGGCGCTGGTCTGGCTGGCGATGGGGCTGATGCCGGGGGACCCGCTCGACCTCGCCATGGCGGCGGACCCGCGGCTGACCGCCGAGGATGCGGCGCGGCTGCGGGCGCTGCACGGGCTCGACCGGCCGCTCGCCGAGCGCTACCTGGCCTGGGCCGCGGCGGTGCTGCGGGGGGGGTTCGGCTTTTCCCGCCTTTACGCGGTGCCGGCGACGGAGGTGCTCTGGCCGGCACTGCGCTCCACCCTCGTGCTGCTCGGCTGGGCGCTCCTGCTCTCGGCGGGGATCGGGATCGGGCTCGGGGTGATCGGGGCGGTGCGGCGGGGCGCCGGGTGGCTGGCGGATGGGGTGGCGCTCCTGGCGCAATCCATCCCCGGCTTCTGGCTTGGCATCCTGCTCATCATCCTCTTCGCGGTCGAGCTCGGCTGGCTGCCGGCGGGGGGGATGGGGGAGGGCGGCGGCCTCGGCGAGGCGGCGCGCTTCCTGGTGCTGCCGGTGGCGACGCTCGCCTTCGTCAATGTCGCGGCCTATGCGCGGCATAGCCTATCCGCCATGCGGGAGGAGATGGCGCAGCCTTATGTCCGCACGGCGCGCATGAAGGGACTGTCGCCGCGGCAGGTGGTCTGGGGGCATGCCTTCCCCAATGCCGCGATCCCGGTGGTGACGGTCGCGGCGCTGGATGCGGGGAGCCTCGTCTCCGGCGCGCTGGTGACGGAGACGATCTTCGCCCGGCCGGGGATGGGCAAGCTGATCTACGACAGCATCATGGGCAACGACTACAACCTGGCGCTGCTCGCCCTGCTGCTGGCGGCGCTGGTGACGATGCTGGCGACGCTCGCCGCCGATTGCGTGCAGCGGCTCATCGACCCGCGGCTGGCGCATTGATGCGGCTCTGGCTGGGGCTGGCGCTGCTCGGGGCGCTCGGGCTCGGGGCGGTGGCGGCGGGCTGGGCGCAGGCGTGGATCGGGGCCGATCCCTTCGCCCCGGACCTGATGGCGCGCTACGGCGCGGCAAGCGCGGCGCATCCGCTCGGGACCGACGAGCTGGGGCGGGACCTGCTGCTGCGGCTGCTGCATGGGGCGCGGGTCTCGCTCGCCGTGGGCCTCGCCGTGGCGGTCGGGGCGACCGGGCTCGGCACGGCGGCCGGGCTGCTGGCGGCCTGGCGCGGGGGCTGGGTGGATTCCGTGCTGATGCGGGTGGCGGATGGGCTGCTGGCGCTGCCGGCGCTGCCGCTGCTGGTCGTGCTGGCGGCGGTGGACACGGGACGGTTCGGGCTGCCGCGGGGGGAGGCCGCCTCGGACATCCTGCGGATCGTGGTGATCCTCGTCGCCTTCGGCTGGGTCGGGACGGCGCGGCTGGCGCGGGCGGCGGCGCTGACGCAGCTCTCGCTCGACTACGTGGCGGCGGCGCGGGTTTCGGGCGCGAGCGAGGCACGGGTGCTGGTGCGGCATGTGCTGCCGAACATCGCCGGGCCGGTCGGCGTCGCGGCGGCGCTGGCGGTGGCCGGGGCGATCCTCGCCGAGAGCACGCTGAGCTTCCTCGGGCTCGGGATCCAGCCGCCGGCGCCGTCCTGGGGAAACATGCTCTCCAATGCGCAGGAGATGGTGTTCTCGGCGCCGATGCAGGCGGTCTGGCCGGGCGTCTGCATCCTGCTTGCCGTGGCGGGGGCGACGCTGGTGGCGGACGGGCTACGGCGGGGGTAGCGCCGCCTCCGGCCGGCCTGGCTCACGGACGCCACTCCATCCTGCTGCCCACGGGGTGCGGCTCGTCGTCCAGGAAGCTGGCGAGGGCAGGCCCGAAGCGCGTGTCGAATTCGGGGTCTCGGGCGGCGCCGTGGCCGGTCGGGGCGGCCGGACGGTCGATCAGCAGGGCCTCGGCGCCGTGCTCGCGCATCGCCTGGCGGAAGGCGGCGGCGCGGGCGTCCGGGTCCGGGTCGTAAGGGTCGCCGCGGAAGAGGGCGAGGGCGCCGCGACGGAGGGCCTGCGGCGCCACGGCATCGAGGGCGGCGCGGAAGGCGGCGAGGGCCTCGGGGCGGCGGGCGGGGTTCATGCCATGGGCGGCGGGGGCGAGGAGGAGCGTCGCATCGGTGAGCCTCGGCACGGCCAGGGCCATGAGGGCGATGAAGGCGCCGCGGGACTCGCCGATGACCACGATGCGGCGGTAGCCCTCGGCGCGGAGGCGGGCGCTGCCTTCCGCGAGGGCGGTGGCGCCGTCGTCCAGCGGGTCCCGGTTGCCGATGCGGTCGAGGCGCCAGAGGTCGTAGGCGGCGAGGCGGGCGGCGAAGGGCGGCAGGCCCGGCGGCGGGCCCTCGGTGTAGTGGGCATGGGCCCAGATGAGCGCGCCGGCGGCCCCCGCCGGACCCCGGGGCCTGGCCTCGGGTGCGGGGCGGAGGATGCGGCCTCCTGCCGCCCGCGCCGCGCCGGCAAGGGGGAGGAGCAGGGCGGCGCGGCGTCCGATCGGCAGCATGGCGCAATACTGCGTCCCTAGCGGTCGGGGAGCCAGATCTCCAGCGTGCCGGCGCTCGGCGAGGGCTCGAAATTGCGGAAGTCCTGGATCGCCCAGCCCCGGCCGAGGCGGCCGGCCAGGCGGGCGGCGGCCGGGGCATCCTCGCCGTGGAAGTAGCGGACCACGCGTTGCGAGGGGGTTGCGCCGACGGCGCGCATCTCGGCCAGGTCGAAGCCGCCCTCGCGGAGCTGCGGGGCCAGCTCGGCCGCGGCGCTGGCGGCGGCGACGGAGCCGGCGCGCAGATGGACGTAGACGCGCGGCTGGCCGGGCACCGCGGCGGCGGCGGTCTCCGGCAGGCGGAGCGGGCGAGGCGGCGGGGCGAGAGCCTGGGGCAGCGGCGCGGGCGCCTGGGCTGGCATCTGGGCGGCCGCCAGCTCGCGCCGCCCGGTGGCGAGGTCGCGGCGGAGGCCGGCGAGATCCGCCTCCGCCGCCGCGCGGGCCTGGCGAAGGGAGGCGAGCTCCGCCTCGGCGGTGGCGCGGGCCTGGCGGAGAGCGTCGAGCCGGGCCTGCTCGGCGGCGAGATCGGCCTGGATGGCCGCACGCCGGGCAGCGACATCGTCCGGGGCCGCTGGTGGCGTCGGGGCTGGGGCCGCGGGCGCGAGGCCCGGCTGGGGGGTGGGGGTGAGGCTCGCCACCGGGGCGGGCGGCCGTGGCGGCGCGCGCAGGCCGAGGCCGAGCGCGACGCCACCCACAAGCCCGGCCAGGGCCAGCAACAGGCCGGCCGGCCCCATCCAGGACATGCGCTTCTTCGGACGCAGCAACGGGGGTGCGGGTGGGCGCCTCGACACGATCAGCAGGGTACCTTGAGCCGGTGGTGAAGCGCCCTAGTGGCGCTCCTCCGTCTCAACGGCCAATTCGCGCTCCGGGTTCTCCGCCAGACTCTGGGCGGCGAGCGCCCGGGCCATCTGGCTCAGCGCCTCCTGGTGCTTCTCGTTGTCGATCAGGGCGAAGTTGCGGGCGAGCTCCAGGCACATGCGCTGGCGCGGGGAGATCTCGCTCGGCTCGTGCTCGTCGTTCAGGCCCTCGAAGAACCAGGAGACGGCGACGTTCAGCACCTGGGCGATCTCGAATAGGCGGCCGGCGGAAATACGGTTCAGGCCACGCTCATACTTGTGAGCCTGCTGGTAAGTAACCCCGATCATCCGGGCGAGTTGCTGTTGGGAGAGGCCCATCATCACCCGCCTCTCCCGGATCCGGGCGCCGACATGGCGATCCGCTGCATTTGCACGCTGGCCCATCTTGGGAGCGGCAGGGCGTGGCGAACCGGTCTCGGTGCTTGCTGGCATATTGTATCCCTCGGAGCCCGTGGTTGTCTCACCTTGGGCAATGCCGTGGGAGGGTCCCCGTTCCACCACAGCGCGTGACGAACGCGTGATGGAGGCAGAACGGTCTCGATTCACCCGGAGCGCGATGGATCCGCCTTGGCGGCCTGCAACTCCGCCAGTTGCCGCCGCAGGGATTCGACCTCGGCCTTGAGCGCCTCGACGGTCTGCGGCGGCTCGGGCGGGCGGAAGGGGGAGAAGAGGTTCATCGCCCGCTCCATCATCGCCATGTTCTGCTTGCCGACTTCCTCCATGGTGGGGAAGGGAATCAAGCCGCCGATGGCCTGTTCCATGGAGCGGCGCATCTGCGTCTGCTGGCGGGCGAAGCCGTTCATCGCCACGTCGAGGTAGCGGGGCAGGACGGTCTGCAGGCTGTCGCCGTAGAAGCCGATCAGGTGGCGGAGGAAGCCCTCGGGCAGCAGGTTGCGGCCCTTCGACTCCTCTTCGACGATAATCTGGGTGAGGACGGAACGCGTGATCTCGTCGCCCGATTTGGCGTCGTAGACGACAAAGTCGCGGCCCTGGCGGACCATGCCGGCCAGGTCTTCGAGGGTGACGTAGCTCGAGGATTCCGTGTTGTAGAGGCGGCGGTTGGCGTATTTCTTCACTACCACCGGCGGGCTGGCGGGAGATTCGGGCATTGGTTCGGCGCGGGCGGTGCTGTCGGCCATGGCGTTTCCGATGCAGTTCTTGCGTGTCAGTCCGGTTACCGTAGCACGGCGGAACGGCCCGCGCGGAAGCGGGTTTTTGCATCGCACACAATCGCGCGTGGGGGTGCGACATGGCGGGAGAAGGGGAGCTCGACCGGCTGGCGGAGGAGTGGATCGGGCTTTGGCAGGAGGAGATCGCGGTGTTGGCCGCGGACGCGGACATGGCGGCGGCCTGGCGGCTCATGCTCGGCGGCGGGCCCATGGGATGGCCCGGGAGTGCGGCGCGTGAGGCGGGGGCCCCGGCCGCTGCCGCTGCATCTCGGCCTGCTCGGGATGCGGCGATGGCTGGCGATGGCGGCGCTGCCGCTGGCCTCCTCGAGCGGATCGCCGCGCTCGAGGCCCGGGTTGCCGCGCTCGAGGCCGGAGGTGGAGCGCCTCGCCGGGCGGCTCGCGGCAAGCGGCCACCGGCCTGAGGACTTCGCCCGTGCCGTCCGGCGGGCGCTCGACCGGGAGGATGCGGCGTTGCTGGCCGGCATCCGCGCCTATCGGCGGCATCCTTGGCGGCGGGAGGCACCGGCGTTGCCGGTGCTCTGGGCCGAGGGCGGGAGCCGGTTGCTCGATCATGGCGGGACGGGGCCAACGGTGCTCGTCGTGCCCTCGCTGGTGAACCGGGCGGATATTCTCGACCTGATGCCGGAAGCGTCGATCCTGCGCTTCCTCGCCGGGCATGGGGTGCGGGTGCTGCTGCTCGACTGGGGCGAGCCGGGCGTGGTGGAGCGGGGCTTCGGCCTGACCGACTACATCGCCGGGCGGCTGGAGCGGGCGTTGCAGGCCGTGGGCGGGCCGGTGGTCCTGGTCGGCTATTGCATGGGCGGGCTGCTGGCGCTGGGGGCCGCCCTGCGGCAGCCGAAGCGGGTGCGGGCGCTCGGCCTGCTGGCGACGCCCTGGGACTTCTGGGCGGTGGAGCCGGGGTGGGCGCAGGCGCTCGGGGCGCTGCCGCCGGGGCTGGAGCCGCTGCTGGCGGCGACGGGGGCGCTGCCGGTGGATGCGATCCAGGCGCTGTTCGCGGTGCTCGATCCGTTCTCCATCGCCGGGAAGTATCGCGGCTTCGCAGCGCTCGACCCGGAGAGTGCCAGGGCCCGCCGCTTCGTCGCGCTGGAGGACTGGCTGAATGACGGCGTCGCGCTGGCGGCGCCCGTCGCGCGCGAGGTACTCGGCCAGTGGTACGGGGCGAATGCGCCGGCGCGGGGCGCCTGGCGGGTGGCGGGCGAGGTGGTGGAGCCGGGGCGGCTCGCCATGCCCGCCTTCCTCGCCATCCCGTCGCGCGACCGGATCGTCCCGCCGGCCTCCGCCCTGGCACTGGCGAAGTCCCTGCCGGAGCCCCTGGTGCATGGGGTGGCAGCCGGCCATATCGGCATGGTGGCCGGCCAGGGGGCGGAGGAGGCGCTGTGGCGGCCGCTGCTCCGCTGGATCAGTGGGCTTGGCTAGCCGGGCGACGCGGGTCCAAACTGCGCGGCATCAGAGCATAATGGGTAGGGGAGCCAGAATATGACCGATATCGTCATCGCCTCCGCGGCGCGCACGCCGGTGGGCAGTTTCTCCGGGGCCTTCGCCAGCCTGCCGGCGCATACGCTCGGGACCATCGCCCTGAAGGCGGCGATGGAGCGGGCGGGCGTGCGGCCTGAGGAGGTGGACGAGGTCATCCTCGGCCAGATCCTGACCGCGGGCGCGGGGCAGAACCCGGCGCGGCAGGCGGCCGTCGCGGCCGGCATCCCGGTCGAGCGGACGGCCTTCGGCATCAACCAGCTCTGCGGCTCCGGCCTCCGGGCGGTGGCGCTGGCGGCGCAGCAGATCGCCACCGGCGATGCGAGCATCGTCGTGGCCGGCGGGCAGGAGAGCATGACCCAGGCGCCGCATGCGCAGCAGCTCCGCGCCGGGCAGAAGATGGGCGACCTGCAGTTCGTCGACACCATGATCAAGGACGGGCTGTGGGATGCCTTCCACGGCTACCACATGGGCACGACGGCCGAGAACGTCGCGCAGAAGTACCAGATCACCCGCGAGCAGCAGGACGAGTTCGCCGCCGCCTCTCAGCGGAAGGCGGGCGAGGCGATGAAGGCGGGGCGCTTCCGCGACGAGATCGCGCCGGTGACGGTGAAGACGCGGAAGGGCGAGGTCACCATCTCGGACGACGAGTACCCGAAGCCGGAGACGACGCTCGAGGTGCTGCAGAAGCTACGGCCGGCCTTCAGCAAGGACGGCACGGTGACGGCGGGCAATGCGAGCGGCATCAATGACGGCGCCGCGGCGCTGGTGGTGATGTCGGCGGAGGAGGCGCGGAAGCGCGGCATCACGCCGCTGGCGCGCATCGCCTCCTGGGCGACGGCGGGCGTCGACCCCTCGATCATGGGCACGGGGCCGATCCCGTCGAGCCGGAAGGCCTTGCAGAAGGCGGGCTGGGACATCTCGACGCTCGACCTCATCGAGGCGAACGAGGCCTTCGCGGCGCAGGCCTGCGCGGTCAACAAGGACCTTGGCTGGGACACCTCGAAGGTGAACGTGAATGGCGGGGCGATCGCGCTCGGCCATCCGATCGGCGCCAGCGGCGCGCGGGTGCTGAACACGCTGCTCTTCGAGATGCAGCGCCGCGAGGCGAAGCGCGGCCTCGCCACGCTCTGCATCGGCGGCGGCATGGGCGTCGCCATGTGCCTGGAGCGTGTCTGAACTAACGGCGGGGTCCGGGGGGAAGCTTTCCCCCCGGCGGGGTGCAGGGGCAGAGCCCCTGCAATCCTCTCAGCAGAAATGCGCCCCCATCGTCTCGACGGGGACCATGTAGAGCGACTGGCTCGCCGTCATGTACAGATGGTTCCTGCGCGCGCCGCCGAAGCAGAGATTGGCGCAGATCTCCGGCAGCCTGATCTGGCCGATACGCTGGCCGTCGGGCGCGAAGACATGGACGCCGTCATAGCCATCGCCGACCCAGCCGGCGCCGACCCAGACATTGCCGTCCACGTCGCAGCGGAGGCCGTCGCCGAAGCCTGACTTGCCGTTCAATTCCATGTCGCAGAAGGTGCGCGGGTTGGAGAGGCGCGGGCCGTCGACATCGAACATCCAGATGATGTTCCGCGCGGCCTCGTAGTGGGACATGCCGCTGTCGGCGACGTAGAGGCGGCGGTAGTCGGGCGAGAAGCAGAGGCCGTTCGGCTTGAAGGGCTGGTCGGCGACCTTGGCCACCTGGCCGGTCTGCATGTCGAGCCGGTAGATCGCCTCCTTGATGAAGGGGCGGGGGCTGCTGGCGGCTTCGGGCACGCGCTGGCCCTCGTAGTTCATCAGCGCGCCGTAGCCTGGGTCGGTGAACCAGAGGGCGCCGTCCTGCGGGTGGACGACGCCGTCATTCGGCGCGTTGAAGGGGCCGTCGGGGCCGCGGGCGGCGAGCACCGTGGTGCTGCCGTCGGGCTCGTAGCGCAGCACGTCGCGGTGGAAGTGGCGGAAGGCGATCTGGCGGCCCTCGCGGTCGAAGGTGTTGCCGTTGGAGAAGCCGGAGGGGCTGCGGAAGCGGCGATGCACCGAATGGTCCTCCTCGACGAGGCGGAGGCATTCGTCGGCCGGGATGTCCGACCAGATGAGGAACCGGCCGGTAGCGTGCCAGGCGGGGCCCTCGGCCCAGGAATAGCCGGTGCCGAGGCGCCGGATGGTGGTGTTGCCGAGCTTGGCGGTGAAGCGCTTCGGGTCGATGGCGACGATGTCGGCATCGGGGTAGCGGGCGGGGGCGGCGCCGCGGTCATAGCCGCGCTGGGCATTCGCCGGGATGGCGGCGCCTGCCGCGAGCGCGCCCGCGAGCGCGCCGAGCGAGCGGCGTCCGATGATGGGATCTGCCATGCGTTTCCTTCCCTCGCCGCGCTGGATGCGGCGGGGAAGGCTGGCACGGGCGCTGCCGCTTCGGGTTTCGCGATGGCGTGGTTACGCCGGCGTGGTGAGGTCCTGGAACCAGTGCTGGGCCTGGGTGTAGCCGCGCACCCTGGTGGAGGCTGCATGCGGGTTGGTGTCGTGGACGACGAAGACGAGTAGGGCCTCGTCTACGGCCTTCTCGTGGACCCTGGCCATCAGGCGGTCGATCTCGGCGGGGTCGAAGGTCTGGGTGGCGGTGTCGATCAGGCGGTCCATCTCCGCGTCGCGGTAGTGGCTCCAGTTCACGCCGGTTGGGGCGATCTGCTTCGAGTGGAAGAAGCGGATGAGGGCGTAGAGCGGGTCGCTCGTCACATAGGCGACGTTGTTGGCGGTGACGTTGCGCGCCAGCTCGCCGGCGGCGCCCTGGCGCCAGCAGGTGTAGAGGACCTCGAGCTCGACGGGCTCGAAGGCGACCTCGATGCCGACCTCGCGCCAGCTCTGCTGGATGTACTCGTTCATCGGCATCGACAGCATCTGGCCGCTGCCGCCGGTAGCGACGAGGAAGCGCGTCCTGAGCGGGTTGCGGGGGGAGAAGCCGGCCTCTGCCAGGAGTCGCCGCGCCTCGGTGGGGTCGTGCCTGATCCTGAAGCTGGGGTTGCCGAACCAGGGCGAGCTCGGGTCGACGACGCCGACGGCGGGCTTGGCGAGGCCGTTCATGAGCGCCACCACGCCGTCGCGGTCGATGGCGAGGTTGGCCGCCTTGCGGAGGCGGATGTCGCGCCAGGGCGAGTTCTCCAGGAGGCTCAGATGGTAGTTCCAGACATGCGGCGTGACGTTCTCGATGATCCGCGCGCCGGACTGCCTGAGGCGGGGGACGAGGTCGGGCGCGGGCGCCTCGATGAAGTCGACTTGGCCGGTGAGGAGGGCGTTGGTGCGCGTCACCGCATCGGGGGCGCAGACGAGGATGACGCGGTCGGCCTTCGGGATGCGCTTCGGGTCCCAGTAGCCGGGGTTGCGGACGAGCTCGGCGCTGGCGCGGGGGGTGAGTTTCGCCAGGCGGAAGGGGCCGGTGCCGGAGGGCTCAAAGGCGAACTTTTCCCAACTCCGGTCGAGTTTCTCGTACTGCGCTGGGGAGGAGATGAGGAACCAGAGCATCTGGTAGGGGAAGATGCTGTCGACAGCCTTGGTCGTGACCTCGACGGTCATGGCATCGAGCTTGCGCCAGGCGGCGACGGAGGGCAGGCGGGGGCGGACCTGCGCTGCCTGGCGGTTGTCGAAATGCGGCGCCTGGGGGTTCAGGACCTTGTCGAAATTCCAGATGACGGCATCGGCGTCGAAGCTGGAGCCGTCGTGGAATGTCACGCCCTCGCGCAGCTTGAAGGTCCATTTGGTACGGTCGGCGGGGTTGGCCTCCCAGCTTGTCGCCAGGCCGGGGACCAACTTTCCGGGGCGGTCGGCGACATCCATCTCCCAGGCGACCAGCGGGTCGTAGATGGTGTGGCCGGTGAACTGGTAGGCGCCGGCGCCGCGGTCGGGCTGACCGGTGGTCTGCGGGATGTCGGCCATCGAGATGCCGTAGCGGATGACGCGCTCGGCTTGGGCGGCGGGCGGGATTGCCCAATCGCTGGGCATGAGGGCGAGGCCGGATGCGCCGAGGAGGGCGCGGCGGGAGAGGGACATGCGGGTACCCCGGGCTTTGTATCCGCCGGGGAAAGCAAGCAGCGTGCCGCGCACGTCACCATGGTGGGGCTCAGCGCGAATTCCCGCGATGTGAACCCATCGTCTCGCTGTTGCTTGGTTGCTGCCTGTCATCCGGAGCGACCACAACGCGCGGCGCGGTCGCGGCAGCGCCAGTCCGCCTCAGACGCTGCTTGACAAACAGATTGGTCCAGGTCGCTGCCCCGCATCTCGCCGCGCACCATCTTGGTCGCGCTCCACGATCAGAGTGCGACGTAGGTCGGAGATCCCTCGCGGCTGGCTTGCCGAAAGCTTCCAGAAGAAGGGCGACGGTCGGCTCGTCGCCGACTGCGCCTGGCATGTTCTCGCGGAGCCGAAGGACGCGCGGCCGGAAAATCGGATGAGCGGAAGGTGACAGGCTAACGCCGGCTCATGTCAAGGCGACGGTTCCCTCATTCGAAAATTTCGGTCGGCACATTATGAAAGCTCCTACATGCCGCTGCCATGTGTTACCGGAAGCAGTGTACGGCTTCAGCATCGGAGCCGTAGCGTCGAAGCTAGATTACGTAAACATGAGATTAACAGGCAGGAGCGCATTTGCCCCTGCACAGGAGGCCATCATGTTAACTATGCGGATTTCGCAGGATGCGTGGCAAGGGAACGCGCAGTACACCATTGCAGTCGACGGCAAGCAGATCGGCGGAATGCGGACCGCCGGCGCGTCGCACTCAGCCGGCGACTACGACACGGTCTCCATTCCCGAGATCGGCGCCGGCACGCACAAGGTCACCGTCGATTTCCTGAACGACGCTTATGGCGGCTCGTCAGGCAAGGACCGCAACCTTTATGTTGACGGCATCTTTCTCGACGGCGTCAAGCAGGGCGGCTCGACGATGCTCGCCTCCGGCGGTGCGAAAGACTTCGCCATCGGTGGCTCCGCCGGCGGCGTCAAGACCGTCGGCGAGCAGATTTTGCCCTCCGGCTGGCAGCAGCGCGACGTGGTCGAGAGCTTCAACGGTGGTAAGGGCATCTTGTCGCATAGCTGGGGCCCCGGCGTGGACACCTCCTCCAACGGCCAGCTCACCGTGCGCAGCACTTGGGACGACAAGAGCAGCGGCGCGATGGTGAAGCCGGCCGGCGCCGAGAAGGGATTCGGCTATGGCTTGTATAGCTTCACGGTCAAGACGGAGGGGCATATCGGGCCCTACGCCCTGCTGTGGCCGAGCACCGACAGATGGCCTGGTCCGGAAATGGACGTGCTTGAGATCCTGTCCAACGGTACGCCCTACAGCACCGTGCATTGGAAGGGCTCGAACGGCGGCGATGGCTACAAAAGCTTCATGCTCAGCGGCGTCAACGAGACGCAGAAGCACACTTACTCGCTGCTCTGGGAGCATGGCCGGCTGACCGGCTTCGTCGACGGCGTGAAAAAGTGGACGACCACAGAGCGCGTTCCGAAGGATTACGCGCATGGTGGCGAGAACGCGGTACCGTCGCTCGGTATGCAGACCAGCTGGAACAAGGGTGAGCTTGGTGGGAAGAATTACATCACAGCCTATGAATTTTCGTATGCGGACATGAATCCTCTGGGCTGACTTCGGGTCTAGCTTCGCCCGATCGCCTTGCTGGTCGGGGACGTAGCGGTTGCCGGTCATTCCCGAAAACCGGTGACGCAGTCCGCCCCATAGCCATGCTTCAGCATCACTCAGTTGCCATCGCCGCCCGCGTCGGCGACCGGGTTGCCCACGCCACCGGCTGCCGGGTGGTCGGGTAGGAGCTGGATGTGTTGGTTTGAGGTAGTGCGTGATCGGATTGCCTGATTCCATGGCGGCCGGAGGCGCCGCCATGGCTGGCGAAGGCGCAGATCCGGCAAATCATGCCGCCCGTCCGCTTCCCGATGGGACCCCACGGTCGTCCGCGGAGCCATTTGCGGTATCCGCGGGGCGCTGCGCGGGTGTGACGTCCCGTGGTCGGCTGCATCCGAAGGCCAGGTGAGTGACCACGACGTCGCGCTGATGCTGCCCCGCCTGCCGCCTGCCAGAGGTCCCGTTTGGCGATCAAGGACCAGGACAGCAACCGATTCTGCCAGGCTAACGCTTTCCACAAGACGACGCCCCGCATCCCGTCAAGCCGCAGGCGCCTTGAGGATCGGCCCCCCCAACGCCATTCGCCACGCCGGATGCGCCCGCACCTTCCTGTCCGCCATCGGCCTCGCCGGCACGATCCCTGTTTGGATCAAGGAGGCTTGAGCCTAGGCCGTTTCCGCCACCACGACGCGCCGCCGCCGCCCCGCCGCGGGCACGGCCCCGGCCGGGATCATCTCGGAGAAATCCTTGGTCGCCTCCATCAGCGCGACGCCGCCGAAGCCGGGGCAGAGGCGGGTGCCGAGGCGGTCCCAGCCGCCGGCGCCGCGCAGCAGCAGGCGGGTGCGGAAGGGGGGGATGAAGAGAGCGGCCTCGCGCCGGGTGACCGCGAACATCTGACGGCGGAGCAGGCGCTCGAGCTGGCCGGTGGAGTAGGGCTCGCCATGGCCGAAAGGGGTGTGCTCGAGATGCGCCCAGAGGCCGAGGCGGTTGGGGGCGACGACCAGCAGGCGGCCGTCGTCCCGCAGCACGCGCCAGGCCTCGCGCAGCAGGCGGCGGGCGTTCTCGGCATGCTCCAGGCCATGGACCAGGAGGATGCGGTCGAAGAAGAGGTCGGGGAAGGGCAGCGCCTCGCCCTCGCCGATGGCGGTGCGGCTGCGCGAGCTGCGCGGCCAGCGCCATTCCGGCAGATGCGGGGGGAGAAGGCTCACGCAGCGGGCGCCGCCCCGGTGCCAGACCCGCAGGAAGGGGCTGGCATAGCCGAGGCCGAGCAGCGCCGCGCCGCGCGGCAGTTCCGGCCAGACCGTGCGCAGCCGCTCGCGCAGCAGGCGCGCGGCGACCAGCCCCGCCGGGGTGGCATAGAAATCCCGCAAGCCGTGGACCTCGTGGCGCATGGGGAGGATATAGGACGGATCGGCCCCGGAGTTCACGGGGCAGCGTGAAGGAGATCCCCGCCATGCCGGTCTCGGCCACTGCCATTCCCTGCCTCTCCGACAACTACGCCTGGCTGCTGCGCGATGCGGCGACGGGGACGGTCGCCGTCTGCGACCCGGGCGAGGCGGGGCCGGCGATCGCGGCGCTGGAGGCGGCCGGAGGGCGGTGCGACCTCATCCTGCTGACGCATCACCATGGCGACCATGTCGCGGGGGTGGAGGAGGTCCGGGCCAGATTCGGCGCGACGGTGGTGGGGGCGGCGGCGGATGCGCACCGGCTGCCGAAGCTAGACCTGGCGCTGAAGCCGGGGGAGAGCGTCAGGGTGGGGGCGACGGAGGGGGTGGTGATCGACACGCCGGGCCATACGGTCGGGCACATCGCCTTCCATTTCGCCGAGGGCGATGTGCTGCTCTGCGGCGACACGCTCTTCTCCCTCGGCTGCGGGCGGCTGCTGGAGGGGACGGCCGAGCAGATGTTCCACTCGCTGCGGGCGCTGGCGGCGCTACCGGAGGCGACGCTGGTCTGCTGCGGGCATGAATATACCGAGAGCAATGCGCGCTTCGCCCTGACCGTGGAGCCGGGAAACCCGGCGCTCGAGGCCCGGGCGCAGGAGGTCACCATGCTGCGGGCCGAGGGTCAGGCGACGGTGCCGACGACCATCGGGCAGGAGAAGGCGGCCAATCCCTTCCTCCGGGCCGGGGATGTGGCGCGGCTCGCCGCCATCCGCACCGGGAAGGACAATTTCCGCTGAACCTGCGGGACCCCGGGCTGGAGGCGGCGGCGGTGGTCGCGGCGCTCGGCCTCCGCCCGCATCCGGAGGGCGGGCATTACCGGGAGACCTGGCGGGACGCGCCCGAGGGTGGCGGGCGGGGGGCGGGGACGGCGATCCTCTACCTGCTTGCGGCCGGGGAGCGGAGCCATTGGCACCGGGTCGATGCGGCGGAGGGCTGGCATTGGCATGCGGGGGCGGGGCTGGCGCTCGATCTCTCGGCCGATGGCAGGGTAGTGGAGGGGGTGAGGCTCGGGCCGGATCTCGGGGCAGGGGAGCGGCTCTTCGCCCTGGTGCCGGCGGGGTGCTGGCAGGCGGCGCGGAGCCTCGGCGCCTGGACGCTGGTCGGCTGCACGGTGAGCCCGGCCTTCCGCTTCGAGGGCTTCGAGATGGCGCCTGCGGGCTGGGCGCCAGGTTGAGGGCAGCGGGCGGGCGGCGGCGCCTGCCGACGCAGCGGGCAAGGAAACAGGCTTGCGTGTCGTCTGGAATGTGCAGTGTCGCGGCCCGGCGCACGGCGCCCCGAGGCGGCCGCTGGCGCCACTGCCGGCCTTCCTCGAGGCGCGGTGCCGGCGCTGTGCCCCTGGAACGCGACCGCCGAGGATTGGACGACCCGGGGCGTGAGGCACGCGATGCGCCGCCGAGCTAGGCCAGGACCTGCGACCCGGCGGTCCCGGACATGGCCTAGCCAGGCGCGGGCAGGTCGGCCGGGCGGCGCAGGCGGCCCCGCGAGGGCCGGGCCGCGGCGCGCTGGCGGAGCCCTTCCTCCCACATTGCGCCCACCTTGAGGTCCTGCTCGTAGGAGCCGAGCGAGAGGGAGGCGGCGCCGGTATAGTGCGTCAGTCCGCCGAAATAGAGCCGGCCATCGACCAGGTAGAAATCGACGCGGACCGCGTCGAAGGGCGCGCCGAGCCGGGCGGCGAGCTTGCACAGCGCCCGGGCTTCGGGGGGCGGTGGGGCCACGTCCGGGTGGTCGGCGATGCGGAACAGGCCGAGGTCGAGCGGTTCGAGCGTTTGCGGGTCGCAGTAGAAATGCCGGTCCTCGGCGGCGTAGCGGCCATGGATCACCTTCAGTAGCCGCGGCCGACCGCCGAAGACGAAGAGCTTGTAATCCACGGGTACGCCGCCGCGGGGCCGCTGAGGATTTCCTCGACCAGGATGCGGCGCGGGATGGCGCGGTAGCCCCATTCCCGGGCGAGGTGGAAGTAATTCTCGCCCATTCAGGCCTCGAGCTGGCGGAGCGCGGCGGCGCGGTCGTGGCGCGGCTTGTCGGCGACGATGATGTTGTAACCGCAGCCATGGTTGGTCTTGGCGCCGAAGCGGGAGGGTAGGTCGTCCCACGGGATGTCGCCTGCCCCCGCCAGACGCCGAGCAGCGGGACCAGGTACCCCGCCCCGATGCGGCCGGCGATCCAGTCGCGCACCCGCACCTTGTCGAGGGTGAGCGGGATCAGCGGATCGCGGTCGTCGAGGATCTTGCGGGCGATGCGCTCGTTGAAGGTGCACGGGTGACGGAGGTCGGGCTCGTAGCCGAGCGCGTCGCGCATCTAGTTGCGCAAGTGGCGCTCGCTGCGGAGGCGGTCGAGCCAGGGGATCCGGTCGGCGGCGGCATGCAGGAGGGGGCGGAGGGCCCCCGTCATCCAGCGCCTGGCTCGGCTGGCCTCGTCAACGCGCAAGTCGTCCTCCTTTGGGCCGGCATGGTCCGGCGGCTCTTGCCCTAACGGGGAAAGCCGCGTTGCGACGTCAATGGGCGGTTTCGGCCACAGTTTCCTGGCGGCGGGCTCCGATCCCGACCGGTACCGGCTGGCCAGGGGGGCGGCTTCGGGCCACCATGGCGGGCAAGGGATGGAGGAAACGATCAGCGTGGCCGTACCGGCGGGGGCACCGCGGCTCTTCGCCCTGCCGGATTTCCGGCGGCTCTGGACCGTCGGGCTCGTCATCTTCCTGGTGCGCTGGCTGGAGACGCTGGCGGTTGCGCTCTTCGCCTGGCAGGCGACGGGTTCCGCCTTCCTCGTCTCCATGCTCGGGATGCTGCGCGTCCTGCCGATGGGGCTGTTCGGCGCCGTGCTTGGCGCGGTGGCGGAGCGGGTGGAGGCCTGGACGGCGCTGCTCGGCATCGTCCTCGTCAGCCTGCTGACCTCGCTGGCCCTCGGGGTGCTGGCGCATGCGGGGATGCTCGAGATCTGGCACCTAGCGGTGGCGAGCTTCGTCAACGGCCTGTCCTGGGCGGCGGACAACCCGGTGCGGCGGGTGATGGTCGGCGAGGTGGCGGGGATGGCGCGGATGGGCGCCGCGATGTCGGCCGATGTCGGCAGCAACAATGCGAGCCGGATGCTGGGGCCGACGCTCTCGGGCCTGATCTTCGCCGCGGTCGGGATCGAGGGGACCTTCTTCGTCTCGGTCGGGCTCTATCTGGTGGCGGTCTGGGCGATGCTGCGGCTGCGCTACCGCAGCGGCGTGCGGGCGGCGGACGGAACGGGCGTCGGTGCGCGCATCCGCGAGGGGCTGGCCGCGGTGCGGGGCGACCCCAGGCTGGTCGGCACGCTGCTCGTCACCGTCATCTTCAACATCTTCGGCTGGCCCTTCACCAGCCTGATCCCGGTGGTGGCGCAGGACCGGCTGCAGCTCGGGCCGGAGGCGGTCGGGGTGCTCTCGAGCATGGACGGCGTCGGCGCCTTCCTCGGCGCGCTGGCGGTCGCGGCCTGGGTGGGGCCGAGGCTGTACGGGCGGTGCTACCTCGGCGGCGTCACGCTCTACTTCGTCATGCAGGTTGCCTTCGCGCTCTCGCCGCAGCCCTGGGCGGCGGGGGCGGCGCTGCTGCTGGTGGGGTTCGGCCAGGCGGGGTTCAGCATCATGCAGGCGACGCTGGTCTACCGGCTGGCGCCGGCGGCGCTCAGGAGCCGGGTGCTCGGGCTGCTCTCCGTCTGCATCGGGATCGGGCCGGTGGGCTTCGTCCATATCGGGCTGCTGGCGGACTCGCTCGGGGCGCCGGCGGCGGCGGCGATCAGCGGGGCGGAGGGGTTGCTGGCGCTGCTGCTGACGCGCAGGCTCTGGCGGCATATCCCGAACGGGGAGGAACGAGGGTGAACGACCTGACCATCCGCGCGCTGCGGACGACGCTGCTGCGCCTGCCCTGGCCCGAGGATCCCTGGCTCGACGGGCACCCGCTCGGGCCGATGCGGGACCTCGTCGTGGTCGAGGTGGAGACGGCGGCGGGCATCACGGGGATGGGCTACCTGCATCTGCTGACGCTGCCGCTACAGCGGACCATCGGCCTCTGCATCGAGGAGGCGATGGCGCCGCGCGTCATCGGGCGCAGCGCCACCGAAGTGGAGGGGATCTGGCAGGACCTCTGGCGGATGAGCGTGACGGGCGGGCGCGGCGGCGTCACCATGATGGCGCAGTCGGCGATCGACATCGCGCTCTGGGACATCCTCGGCAAGTCGGCGGGGCTGCCGCTGCACCGGCTCTGGGGGCATGTGCGGGGCGCCATCCCGGTCTATGGGAGCGGCTGCTTCCGCGGCTCGCTCGGCGAGGGGATGGCGGCCAAGGCGCGGCATTTCGTCGACGGCGGCTACAGGGCCATCAAGATGCAGGCGGCGCATATCGGCGACTGGCGGCAGGATGTGCGGAACCTGCGGATGGTGCGCGATGCGGTCGGGCCGGATGTCGAGATCATGATCGACATCAACATGGGCTGGACGGCGGACCAGGCGATCATCGCCGGCCGCGCCTTCGAGGCGTACGATCCCTACTGGATCGAGGAGCCGGTGCTGCCGGATGATTTCGCCGGCTACCTGCGCTGCGCGGAGGCGCTGACGACGCGGGTGGTGGGGGGCGAGACGCATTTCGGCCGGGCCGACCTGAAGCCGGTGCTGGCGAACCCGAAGCTGCCGATCCTGCAGCCGGACCCGATGCGGGGCGGGCTGACGGAGTTGCGGAAGATCGCCACGGTCGCCGAGACCTGGGGCATGACGATCGCGCCGCATCTCTTCCCGGAACTCAACGTGCATCTTCTGGCGAGCATCCCGAATGCGGCCTGGGCGGAGCAGATGGGCCTGCTCGACGATCTCTGGGTCGAGCATCCGCGGATCGAGGCGGGGATGATCCATGCGCCGGAGACGCCGGGGCATGGGCTGGCCTTCAGGCCGGAGGTGATGCGGGACTTCGTGCTGAGGTAGAGATGGCCGGGGCGGGCCCGGCCATCCTTCGGGGTCAATCGGCCAGGGCGGCGATCGCGGCGTCGACGCCGCCTGGCGTGTGCGGGATGCCGGCGACCTTCATCGCCAGCTCGACCGTCGAGAGCGTGCCGAGGATCATCGGCTCGTTCAGGTCGCCGAGATGGCCGATGCGGAAGACCTTGCCGCCAAGCGGGCCGAGACCGCCGCCAAGCGAGACGTTGAAGCGCTTCAGCGCCACGCCGCGGAGATCATCGGCATTGAAGCCCTCCGGCATCATGATCGCCGTCACGCTGTCGGAGTAGCGGGCGGGGTTCAGGCAGAAGAGCTGCGGGCCGTTGTTGCCCGACCAGTGCTGCACGGCGGCGCGGACGGCGCCGGCGAGGCGGCGATGGCGGGCGAAGACGTTCTCGAGGCCCTCCTCCTGCTCGATCAGGCGGAGGCTTTCCTGCAGCGCGTAGAAGAAGCTGACCGGGACGGTGCCGACGAAGCTCTTGTGCGGCCGGGCCAGCATGTTGGTCCAGTTGAAGTAGTGCTTCGGCAGGCGGGAGGTCTTGTGCGCCTCCATCGCCTTGGCGGAGACGCCGTTGAAGCTCATCCCCGTGTGCAGCATGAGGCCCTTCTGGCTGCCGCCGACCGAGGCGTCGACGCCCCACTCGTCCATGCGGAAATCGAGCGAGCCGAGGGAGGAGATGGTGTCGGCCAGCAGCAGCGCCGGGTGGCCGGTGGCGTCCATCGCGGCGCGGATCTCCTGCACCGGGAGCGTCATGCCCGTCGCCGTCTCGTTGTGGACGACGCAGACGGCCTTGATGGCATGGGCGCGGTCGGCGGCCAGCGCCGCCTGGACCGCAGCCGGGTCCGCGCCGCGGCGCCAGTCGGCGGCGACGGTCTGCACCTCGAGCCCGAGATCGCCCGCCATCTTCGCCCAGGATTCGGAGAAGTAGCCGCTCTCGACGATCAGCACCGTGTCGCCGGGCGAGAGCAGGTTGACGAGGCAGGCCTCCCAGGCGGCATGGCCCGAGCCGGTATAGAGGAAGATGTTCTGGGTGGTCTTGAGGACGCGCTTCAGCCCGTCGATGCAGGCTGTGTAAACCTCGATGAAGTTCGGGTCGTTGAAGTCGACGGTTTGGTGCGCGCCGGCCAGCAGCACGGAATCCGGAATGTTGGTCGGGCCGGGATTGGCGAAGAACTGGCGGCCGCGGGGCTTCCGGGCGGGCTGCGTCGCGCTCATGGCGTCCTGATCCCCCAAATTTCTATCGCACGGTCATCCCATGACCGGAGGCGGTTGCACAGAGGGTAGACCATCGGCCTCGCCGAGGACCAGCGGGCCGTGGCCGCCGCCGGCTCAGTCGGCAGCGAGGGGGCCGGGGAGAGGGAAAGCCTCGAGATGGCGCATGTAGCTCTCCTCCACATCGATCTCGAAGCTGGCCAGCAGCCGGACGACGGCGCAGTAGAAGCTCGCCGTCAGCACTAGGTCGGTGAGGCTGGCGGGGTCGAGTTGGGCGGCGAGGCTGGCGAAGGTGGCGGGGGCGATCGCGCCGTCATGGAGCTCGCGCGCGGCCTGGAGGCAAAGGCGGGCAAGCGGCTCGAGCGCCGAGGCCTCGCCGCGGCTCTCGGCGATGAGGGCGGCGATGTCGGCATCGGTGACGCCGAAGTCGTAGCCGATCCTGATGTGGTGCGACCATTCATAGGGCGAGCGGGCCTGCCAGCCGATCTGCAGGATGACGAGCTCGCGCAGCCGGGCGTCGAGTGTGGTGCCGTGGCGGAGATACGAGCCGAGCGTGCCGAAGGCCCGCGCCGCGGCCGGGTTGTGGGCCAGCAGCTTGTGCAGGTTGATGTCGCGGGCGAGGAGCGGCTGATCCTCGGGGGCGAGGTCGGCCTTCTCCAGATAGGGCAGGCGGGCCATGGCGCTTACTCCGTCCTGGGCTCAGGCGTCGACATGGGCGGTGGCCTGGACGGCGGGGCGGGCGGTGAAGCCGGCCTGCCAGGCCGCCAGTGCGGGATGTGCGATGCGCCAATCGAAATCCGGCCAGCGGAAGTCGAGATAGGCGAGGTTGCTGCCGATCGCGACATGGCCGATATCATAGGGCGTCGCCTCCAGCGCGGGGACCAGCGCCTCCAGGGCGGCGAGGGTGGCGGCGCGCTTCAGGGCGAAGCCCTCGAGGATGGCGGCGGAGGGGTATTCGCGCATCGACTCGCCGCGCCAGAGCAGCAGCATCTCCATGAAGCCGGTGCCGAGGGCGTGGCGCTGGAGCGCGTCGATCCGGGCCGGGCCGGCTTCGGGGAAGAGGCGGGGGGCGTCGCCGAGGCCGTCGAGATATTCGCAGATGACGGCGGAGTCGAAGAGCACGCCGCCATCGGGCAGCACCAGGGTCGGGATGCGGCCGAGCGGGTTGCGGGGGAGGAGGTCGCCGTCCGTCCTCGTCAGGGCGACGACGGTCGGGATGCGCTCGATCCGGTCGGCGAGGCCGCGCTCATGGGCGCAGACCATGACCTTCCGCACGAAGGGCGAGCGGCTGGACCAGTAGAGTTGTAGGCCGGGTGGCGGTGGCGCCATAGAACTCTCCCCCCTGTCGTCGAGGGGAGTGTGCCGTGACGCGCCGCGGATGCAAGCCGGGCGGCTTGCCTTGGGGCTTAGAAGCCCTCGCGCTCCAGGCGCTTGCGCTCGACCTTGCGGGCGCGGCGGACGGCCTCGGCGGCCTCGCGGGCGCGGCGCTCGGACGGCTTCTCGTAGTGGCGGCGCAGCTTCATCTCGCGGAACACACCCTCGCGCTGAAGCTTCTTCTTGAGCGCCTTCAGCGCCTGGTCGATGTTGTTGTCACGGACGACGACTTGCACGCGGCCCAACCTCCGTTGGCTTGATGGGGAAACAGGAATCGCCGCTCAGGGGGCGCGGTTGCAGGCGGCTCGGTCGAAACCGGCCACCTTCGCCATCCCCACCCTGATGCGGAGGGGATAATCCCTAGCATGGGAGGGGCGGGCGCGGGAAGCCCCCTCCCGCTCCGGGCCGGCTGCCCCCAAATCGGGCGGTAGAGCCGGAGGAGGGCAGGTTTGGCCATATTGAAGATCGCCCGCATGGGCCACCCGGTGCTGCTGCGCGAGGCGGAGCCGGTCGACGACCCGACCCATCCCGAAATCCGCCGGCTGATCGCCGACATGGCGGAGACGATGCTGGATGCCTCGGGCATCGGCCTTGCCGCGCCGCAGGTGCATGTGCCGCTGCGGCTCTTTGTCTGGCGCGGGCCGACGGGAGTCGCGGCGCTGGTCAACCCGGAACTCGGGCCGCTGGGCGAGGAGGTGGAGACGGCCTGGGAGGGCTGCCTCTCGATCCCCGGGCTGCGGGGTGCGGTGGAGCGGCCGCGGCGGATCCGCTATCGCGGCCTCGATGCGGAGGGCAATCCGGTGGAAGGCGAGGCGGAGGCGATGACCGCACGGGTGATGCAGCACGAGACGGACCATCTGGATGGGGTGCTCTACCCGATGCGGATGACGGACCATTCGCTCTTCGGCTTCACCGAGGAGCTGGCCCGTGCCGCGGGGAGCCCGGCGAGATGACCGAGCGCAGCGAGATCCGCGATGCGGCGGTGCGGGCCATGCTGCCGATCGCCGGCGAGCAGGGGTGGAATTGGGGAACGCTGTGGGCGGGACTCTCCGCCATCGGCGAGGACCCGGCGCTGGCGGAGAGCCATTTCCCGGCGGGGCCGGTGGGGGCGGTCGCGCATTGGATTGACCTCTCCAACCGCGAGATGGAGGCGGCGGCCGCGGCGGAGGATCTGGCCGCGCTCCGGGTGCCGGCGCGCATCCGGCGGGTGGTGGAACTCCGGCTGCGGGCCGTCGCACCGCACAAGCGGGCGCTGCGGCGGGCGCTCAGCCTGCTGGCCCTGCCCTGGAACACGCCCGTCACGCTCCGCACCACGGCGCAGACGGTGGATGCGATGTGGCATGCGGCGGGGGACCGCTCGGCGGATTTCTCCTGGTACACCCGGCGGGCGACGCTGGCCGGCGTCTATGGGGCGGTGCTCGCCTATTGGGTGCGGGATGACGACCCGGAGGTGGAGGACGCACTCGACTTCCTCGACCGGCGGCTCGCGGATGTGGCCCGGCTCGGCAAGCTGCGGCGGCGCCGGGCGGCCTGATTGACCCCCCGGCCGGGGCGTGGTGCGCTTCGTCCTGAACAGCGGGAGGGAGGGTGCCATGCCCATCGTGCCGAACCATGCGCGGCGGCGGCTGGGGGCGGGGGAGGTCTCGCTCGGCTTCGGGGTGCATCACCTGCGCGGCAGCGCGGTCGGGATGATCGCGGCGGCGACCGGCTATGACTGGCTCTTCATTGACATGGAGCATGGCGCGGCCTCGGTGCAGGAGGCGACGCAGGTCGCCATCGCCGCACTCGGCCAGGGCGTCACGCCCATTGTGCGCTGCTGCAAGGATGCGCTCTTCGAGGGGACGCGGGCGCTCGACAACGGGGCGATGGGCGTCGTCGTGCCGCATGTCGACACCGCGGCGGAGGCGCGGGCGGTGGCGGCGGCCTTCCGCTTCCCCCCGCTCGGCACGCGGTCCTGGGGCGGACCGCCCTTCGCCTACAACTTCCAGCCGCCCGCGGTCGCCGAGGCACAGGAGGAGCTGAACCGGGAGATCCTCGTCGCCTGCATGATCGAGACGCCGGAGGCGGTGGAGAATGCGGCCGCGATCGCCGCGGTGCCGGGCGTCGACGTGCTGATGATCGGCACCTCGGACCTCACCGCCTCGATGGGCATCCCCGGGCAGATCGGGCATGAGCGGGTGCAGGCGGCCTATGGCCGGGTGGCCGAGGCCTGCCGGGCGGCGGGCAAGGTGCTCGGCATGGGCGGCGTCTACGACGAGGCCTGGGCGGCGGCCTATGTCGCGCTCGGGGCGCGCTTCGTCCTCGCCGGCTCCGACCACACCATGCTGATGGCCGCGGCCGGGGGGCGCAGCCGCTTCCTGCGCGGGCTGCCGCTGGCGGATTGATTCGGATCAAGGCGCGGCGTCGGGGGCCGTGCAGGATATGTCGGCGCGCTGCGGAAGTGACTTGCGAATGGTTCTTACTTCCATTATCAAACCGGCAGCGCCAGCCCGGAGAAGACGCCCGCATGCCCGCCCGCCCTACGCGACGCCTGCTTGCCCTCGCCGCCGCCGCCTGCCTTGCCGCATGGTCCGGGGCCGCCGCGGCCGAGGAGGTCAACCTCTATTCCTCGCGGCACTACGACAGCGACCGCGCCCTCTATGAGAGCTTCACGAGGGACACCGGCATCCGCGTCCGGCTGATCGAAGGCGATGCGGACCAGCTCATCGAGCGCATCCGCAACGAGGGGACGAACAGCCCGGCGGATGTCTTCATCACCGTCGATGCGGCGCGGCTGGCGCGGGCGGCCTCGGCCGGCATCCTGGCGCCGCTTCGCTCGCCAGTGGTGGAGCAGCGCGTGCCCGAGGCGCTGCGCGACCGCGAGGGCTACTGGTTCGCCATCTCCACGCGGGCGAGGGTCATCATGTACGACAAGGAGCGCGGGAAGCCCGAGGGGCTGGCGCGCTACGAGGACCTGGCCGACCCGCGCTTCCGCGGGCAGATCTGCGTCCGCACCGCGAGCCACCCCTACAACACCAGCCTCGCCGCCTCGATCCTCGCGGCCAACGGGCCGGAGCGGACGGAGCGCTGGGCCGAGGGCTTCGCCGCCAACCTCGCCCGCCCGCCGCAGGGGGGCGACCGCGACCAGTTCCGCGCCATCCCGGCCGGGCAGTGCGGCCTCGCCATCGCCAATACCTACTACCTCGCCGCGATCGGCGCCTCGGAGCGGCCGGAGGACAAGGCGCTCTTCGCGCGGGTCGGCGTCATCTTCCCGAACCAGGCGGCGGGCGACCGGGGCGCGCATGTGAACATCTCCGGCGCCGGGCTGGTGAAGACCGCGCCGAACCGGGCAGCGGCGGTGCGCTTCCTCGAATTCCTGACGAGTGCGCCGGCGCAGGAGCGCTTCGTGCTCGGCAACATGGAGTATCCGGCCGTCGCGGATGCGCCGCTCCATCCGGCGCTGCGGGCCATGGGCAGCTTCCGGTCGGAGCCGGTCGATGCCGAGCGGACCAATGCGAATGCCACGCAGGCGCTGCAGATCATGCAGCGCGCCGGCTGGCGCTGAGGGCAGCGGCGATGATCCTTTGCCTCTGCAACGCGCTCTCCGACAAGCAGGTCACGGAAGCGGTCGAGAAGGGCGCGGCCAAGCCGCGCGAGGTCTACGCCCACTGCGCCTGCAAGGCGCAGTGCGGGACCTGCACGCGACTGATTCTCACTATGATTCGCGACCTCGCAGCGCCGCCGGCGGCGCAAAGCCGGGCTTCCTGACGGCGCGATCTGCTATACAAGCAGGCTGATCCTCAGCGCGCGCCAGGGGCCCCCGCCCCTCGCGCCCATCCGTGCCGGAGCCGCCATGAAGGCCGACCCCAAGGTCATCGAGCATCTGAACACCCAGCTCACCAACGAGCTGACCGCGATCAACCAGTACTTCCTCCATGCCCGCATCCTCCGCCATTGGGGCGTGACCAAGCTCGGCGCGCACGAATACAAGGAATCGATCGAGGAGATGCGCCATGCCGACTGGCTCATCGAGCGCATCCTCTTCCTCGGGGGCTTGCCGAACCTGCAGCGGCTGAACCAGGTGCTGGTCGGGCAGACGGTGGAGGAGATCCTCCGCGCCGACATGGCGATCGAGGAGAAGGCGACGGGCGACCTGCGCGACGGCATCGCCTATGCCGAGAGCGTGCGGGACTTCGTCTCGCGTGACCTGCTGCTCAAGATCCTCGCGAACGAGGAGGAGCATGTCGACTTCCTCGACCGGCAGTTCGACCTGATCAAGCTGATCGGCATCGAGCGCTACATCCTGCTCAACAGCGCCGCCGCCCCGGACCAGCACGAGGCGGACTAGCCCTAGCGCCCGGCCGATGGCTCTCCCGCCCGCCTTCCTCGAGGAGTTGCGGGCCCGGACGCCGCTGCCGGGCCTGATCGGCCGCAAGACGCGCCTCGCGCGGAACGGGCGGCAGTGGAAGGGGTGCTGCCCCTTCCACAACGAGAAGACGCCCTCCTTTTACGTCTATGACGACCACTTCCACTGCTTCGGCTGCGGCGCGCATGGGGATGCGATCACCTTCCTGATGCGGGCCGAGGGCGCCAGCTTCCCCGAGGCCGTCGAGCGGCTGGCCGGCGAGGCGGGGCTGGAAGTGCCGAAGGCGACGCCGCAGGCCGCGGAGCGGGAGCGCCGCGCGCGCGACCTCTACGGCGTCTGCGCCGCGGCCGAGGCCGCCTTCCGCCGCCGCCTGATGCTGCCCGAGGGCCGCGCTGGCCTCGACTACCTCCGCAAGCGTGGCCTGACCGAGGCGACCATCGCCCGCTTCGGCCTCGGCTGGTCGGGCGAGGGCCGCGGCGCGCTGGCAGCGGACCTCAAGGGCGAGGGGATCACGCCGGAGCAGCTGGTCGCCGCCGGGCTGATGAAGCCGCGCGACCCGGACCGGCCGGAAGCCGGGCTGGTCGACATGTTCTTCAACCGGGTGATCTTCCCGATCCGCGACCGGCGCGGGCGGACGATCAGCTTCGGCGGGCGCATCCTCGGCGACGGGCAGCCGAAATACGTCAACGGGCCGGAGACGGAGCTCTTCTCCAAGCGGCGGAGCCTCTACGGGCTCGACCTGGCGCGGGAGGGGGCCTTCCGCGGCGGGACGGTGGTCGTCGTCGAGGGCTACATGGACGTCATCGCCCTGCACCAGGCGGGGTTCGGCGGTGCCGTCGCGCCGCTCGGGACGGCGCTGACGGCGGAGCAGCTGGAGGCGCTGTGGCAGGTCTCGCCGGAGCCGGTGCTCTGCTTCGACGGCGATGCGGCAGGGGCCAAGGCCGCCTTCCGCTCGGCCGAGCTGGCGCTGCCGCTGCTGGCCCCCGACCGTAGCCTGCGTCTCGCCATGCTGACCGGCGGGGAGGATCCGGACACGCTGGTGGCGAAGGGCGGCCCGGCCGCCTTCGAGGCGGTGCTGACCGGGGCGAAGCCACTGTCGGCCGCCCTCTACGACCTCCTTGCCGGGGCGACGCCGCCGGCAACGCCGGAGCAGCGTGCCGCCTTCCGCAACCGGCTGGACGCGGCGGCCAAGAGCATCCCCGACAAGGCCCTGTCCAGCGAGTATCGCCGGGCCTGGCTCGACCGTTTCTTCGCCGAGGGGCGCAGCGCCCGCCCGGCCTCGGCGCCGCGCCCGGCTTGGACGCCGCGCGGCAAGCCAGGCGAATTGGTCTCCATCCGTGGCCTGCAGCGCACAGCCATCGACCAAGAGGCGATCAAACTGGAGAGGGCACGCAACTTGCTGGCGATTCTGCTCCATCATCCCGCCCTGCTGCCGGAGGTGGAGGAGGCGCTGGCCGCGCTCGAGCTGCCGGCGGGAGACTGCACCCAGCTCCGGGAGGCGCTGCTGGCATGGCTTCCGGGCGCCGATCACCTTGACTCGATGAAGCTGATGGACCACCTCCGGGAAGCAGGGCGGGAGACTGCTGCATCCTGGGCGACCAGAAAGCGTGGGCTCAGCCAGGCCGCCGATCCCGGGGCCCAGCCGAAGGAGGCCCTGGAGGCTTGGTGGCACTTTTTTGGGTTGCTGCGGGGCGAGGCGGAGCTGATCGAGGACCGGGCCGAGGCGGAGAGGATGCTGGTTGCAACCAATGATCCCGTCGCGCAGCAGCGCCTCATCAGCCTGAACAAAGCGCTGGACGCGCTGCGCCGCGGCGAGGCGGATGAACCGGCCGAGTCGGGCACCATATAGTATGAGGGGCATTTGCACGGGTGATCCGCTGGCCGGGTCGCCCGTCGCAGGCATGGAGCGCAGGCATGGCGAGCAAGGCCGCAGGTGGTACGGATACGGTCGAGACGCGCGACGAGGTGGTGGAGGGTGTTCTCCTCGACACCATGACGGCGGCTGTCAAGAAGCTGATCGCCCGTGGCAAGGAGCGGGGCTACGTCACCTATGACGAGTTGAACGCGGCGCTGCCGTCCGACCAGGTGTCCTCCGAGATGATCGAGGACACCATGGCGATGCTGAGCGAGATCGGCATCAACGTGGTGGAGTCCGAGGAGAGCGAGGATGGCGAGGGCACGGCCGTTGCCAAGCCTGCTGCCGAGGACAAGGACAAGGAGGAGGACGAGGAGGGCGGCGGCAACGTCGACGAGGAGAGCCTCGGCCGCACCGACGACCCCGTCCGCATGTATCTCCGCGAGATGGGCAGCGTGGAGCTGCTCTCGCGCGAGGGCGAGATTGCCATCGCCAAGCGCATCGAGGCCGGGCGGGACATGATGATCGGCGGGCTCTGCGAGAGCCCGCAGACCTTCAAGGCGATCATCGCCTGGCATGAGGCGGTGCGCGCGGGGAAGATGCTGCTGCGCGACGTGATCGACCTCGAGGCGACGGCGGCGGCCGACAGCCCCGAGGGCGCGGCGCCGCCCGATCCGGACGAGGAGTTCGAGGAGGGCGAGGAAGGGGAGGGGCTCGGCCTCTCGCTCTCGGCGCTCGAGGAGAAGCTGAAGCCGGAGGCGCTGGCCGCCTTCGAGGCGATCGAGCAGGCTTATGCCCGGCTGCACAAGCTGCAGTCGAAGCGCATGGAGGCCTATTCGGCGGGCGAGGAGCTGCAGAGCCGCTCCGAGAAAACCTACGAGAAGACCCGGCAGGAGCTGGTGGCGCTGGTGCAGAAGGTGCACCTGCACAACAACCGCATCGAGGAACTGGTCGAGCAGCTCAAGCTCATCAACCGCAAGCTCACCAGCCTCGAGGGCCAGGTGCTGCGGCTGGCCGAGGGCGCCAAGGTGAAGCGGGAGGAGTTCCTGCAGCACTGGCGCGGCTCTGAGCTCGACCCCGCCTGGTTCGACCGGCTGACGAAGTTGACGGGCAAGCCGTGGAAGGCCTTCATCGCCCGCTCGCGCGACGATGTGGAGGCGGTGCGCACCCAGATGGGCGCCATCGCCAACGACACCAACCTGCCGATCGCGGAGTTCCGCCGGGTCTATGCCACCGTCTCGCGCGGCGAGCGGGACATGACCCAGGCGAAGAAGGAGATGATCGAGGCGAACCTGCGCCTGGTGATCTCGATCGCCAAGAAATATACCAATCGCGGCCTTCAGTTCCTCGACCTGATCCAGGAGGGGAACATCGGGCTGATGAAGGCGGTCGATAAGTTCGAGTATCGCCGCGGCTACAAGTTCTCGACCTACGCCACCTGGTGGATCCGGCAGGCGATCACCCGCTCGATCGCCGACCAGGCGCGGACCATCCGCATCCCGGTCCACATGATCGAGACGATCAACAAGCTGGTGCGGACCTCGCGGCAGATGCTGCACGAGATCGGCCGCGAGCCAACGCCGGAGGAACTGGCCGAGAAGCTCGGCATGCCGCTCGAGAAGGTGCGGAAGGTGCTCAAGATCGCCAAGGAGCCGATCTCGCTCGAGACGCCGATCGGCGACGAGGAGGACAGCCATCTCGGCGACTTCATCGAGGACAAGGCGGCGATCATCCCGCTCGATGCGGCGATCCAGTCCAACCTGCGCGAGGCAACGACGCGGGTGCTGTCGAGCCTCACGCCGCGCGAGGAGCGGGTGCTGCGCATGCGCTTTGGTATCGGCATGAACACCGACCACACGCTGGAGGAGGTCGGGCAGCAGTTCAACGTCACGCGCGAGCGCATCCGGCAGATCGAGGCCAAGGCGCTCCGAAAGCTCAAGCATCCAAGCCGCAGCCGGAAACTGCGCAGCTTCCTCGACAACTGAGCATGGGCGTCGCAGCGGAGCGCGCGGGATGAGCGTTGCGGCGGAGCGGACGGTGGCGGTCGCCGTCGACGTCACCTTCCTCAGGATGGACCGGCGGCCGGCCGATCCGCCGCTGCCGCTGCCGCCCGGCGCCGCGGTCACCGAGGCGGCGCGCTGCACGACGGGCTTCTACCGCTACCTCTACGACACCGTCGGGCACGACTATGTCTGGTGGCTGCGGCGGACGCTGACGGAGGCGGAACTCGGCCGGGTGCTGGCCGATCCGGGCGTCACCATCTATGTGCTCTACAAGGATGGCGAGCCGGCCGGCTTCTACGAGCTCGACCGGCGCAACCGGCCGCTGGTGAACCTCTCCTATTTCGGGCTGCTGCCGCATGCCGTCGGCGCCGGGCTCGGGCGGGCCTTCCTCGGCCATGCGGTGGAGGAGGCCTGGGCGCAGGGCACGCGGGCCGTCACGGTGAATACCTGCACGGCGGACCACCCGCGGGCGCTGCCCAACTATCTGGCTGCCGGCTTCGGGCGGCTCCGCACGGTGCGGGAGGTGTGGAACGTGCCGCTGCATCTCGGCCTGCCCATCCCGTCGCGGCTGCGGATCGGCTGAGAGGGCCATTGCATTGGGGGCGGGATGGGACCATATCTTGGCCGTCAACCCGTCTGGTTCGGCCCGTTTCGTTTGCTCCTCCGGGAGCCCGAGCCTGGTTTCCGTCCCTCAAAGGCAGATTGGCCCGCCCCGCGATGGCGTGGGACGGCACCCTTGCATGATGGGATTCCCCGCATGTCTACCGGCACTGTTAAGTGGTTCAACGCGACCAAGGGCTATGGCTTCATCCAGCCCGAGGACGGCACCGCTGACGTTTTCGTCCACATCTCCGATGTCCAGCGCTCCGGCCTCCAGGGCCTGCAGGACGGCCAGCGCCTCAGCTTCGATGTGCAGCGCGGCCAGCAGGGCAAGCTCTCCGCTTGCAACCTGAAGCTCGACTGAGCGACGGGGCGGGCTTCGGCCCGCCTCTTTTTTGCGGTGGCAGGAGGAGGCCAGCATGGCAACGCATCTCTACACCGTCGGCCAGAAGGTCGAGTTCATCGCCGGCCGCTTCGATGGCAATGTGCCGCGCGGCCTCTATACGGTGGTGCGACAACTCCCTGGCCCGCCGAATGACCGCGAGTACCGGGTGAAGCACCAGCAGGACGGGCATGAGCGCGTGGTGCTCGAGAGCCAGCTGCGTGGCGGGCCGCCTGCCGTCTTCGGCTGATCCAGCCGGACGTTCCAAGCGCGGGGTGATGCCCGCGGATAGTGCCGCCCAGGGCGAGCCGCACCGGATATCCAGGAGTCGCCGATGGCGCGCAGACCGAATTACGGCCAGCAGCGGGCCGAGGTGAATCGCGGCAAGCAGGCCAAGCAGGAAGCGAAGCAGCGCGAGCGCGAGGAGGCTGTGGCCCGCCGCAAGGCGGAGCGTGAGGCCCAGGGCCTGCCGCCCGAGGAAGAGCCTGCGGAGCAGGAACGATAACCACCGCTGCGGCGGCATGAGGACATGATCATGGCCAAGCGCCGCGATGACGGGAAATACGTGCTCTTCGACGTCGCCTATGCGGATGGCAGCCGTGCCTCCAACCGCAAGGTGCCGACCGAGCTGCTGGGCGGCCTCGACGGCGACGACCCGGCGCGGGACGAGATCGAGGCCCAGGATCGGCGGATCGCCGAAGCGTCGGGCAAGCCGCAGCGGGCGATCCTGACGCTGGCCCGGGCAGGGCGGTAGTTCAGAGGGCGGTAGTTCGGGAATGAGGGGCCGGCGGAGTGATCCGCCGGCCCTTTCCGCCTCAGCTATGGGCGAGGATCGCCAGCAGCAGAAGCGCCACGATGTTGGTGATCTTGATCATCGGGTTGACCGCCGGGCCCGCGGTGTCCTTGTAGGGGTCGCCGACCGTGTCGCCCGTCACCGCGGCCTTGTGGGCATCCGAGCCCTTGCCGCCGTGATGGCCCTCCTCGATGTACTTCTTCGCATTGTCCCAGGCGCCGCCACCCGTCGTCATCGAGACGGCGACGAAGAAGCCGGTGACGATGACGCCGAGCAGCATCGCTCCCAGCGCCTCGAAGCCCGCCGCCTTTCCGGCGATGGCGGTGATGCCGAAGTAGCAGACCAGCGGCGACAGCACCGGCAGCAGCGAGGGGATGATCATCTCCTTGATCGCCGCCTTGGTGAGGATGTCGACGGCGCGGCCATAGTCGGGCCGGTCGGTGCCCGCCATGATGCCGGGCTTCTCGCGGAACTGCTTCCGCACCTCCTCCACCACCGCCATGGCGGCGCGGCCGACGGCCGTCATCGCCATGCCGCCGAAGAGGAAGGGCAGCGCTCCGCCGAAAAGCAGGCCCATCACCACATAGGGGCTGGTCAGGCTGAAGGTGAGCGCGCCGATCCCGGCGAAATAGGGGAAGGTCGCCGCATTCGCCGAGAAATAGGCGAGATCCTGCGTATAGGCGGCGAAGAGCACCAGCGCGCCGAGGCCCGCCGAGCCGATCGCATAGCCCTTGGTCACCGCCTTGGTGGTGTTGCCGACGGCATCCAGCGCGTCGGTCGTCACGCGGATCTCCTTCGGCAGCCCGGCCATCTCGGCGATGCCGCCGGCATTGTCAGTCACCGGGCCGAAGGCGTCGAGCGCCACCACCATGCCGGCCAGCGCCAGCATCGTCGTCACCGCGATGGCGATGCCGTAGAGCCCCGCCAGGTTGTAGCTGAACAGCACGCCGGCGATGATGATGAGCGCCGGGATCGCCGTGCTCTCCATGCTGACGGCGAGGCCGCGGATGACATTGGTGCCGTGCCCCGTTACCGAGCTCTCGGCGATGGCCTTCACCGGGCGGTAGTCGGTGCCGGTGTAGTACTCCGTCACCACGATGATGAGGCCGGTGACGGCGAGGCCGACGACGCCGCAGAGGAAGAGCGAGAAGGCGGTGAAATTGGCCCCCGCCGCGCTCACCGTGCCGGTGCCGAAGACGAGGTAGCTCAGCGGCAGCAGCACGACCAGCGAGAGGATGCCGGTGACGATGAAGCCGCGGTACATCGCCCCCATGATGGAGTTGTTGGCCGGCAGCTTCACGAAATAGGTGCCGGCGATGGAGGTGACGACGCAGACGGCGCCGATCGCCAGCGGGTAGAGCATGCCGAGCGCCAGCATGTCGGCGGGGAAGGCGATGGCGGCGAGCACCATGGTCGCCACCATGGTCACGGCATAGGTCTCAAAGAGGTCGGCCGCCATGCCGGCGCAGTCGCCCACGTTGTCGCCCACGTTGTCGGCGATGGTGGCGGGGTTGCGGGGGTCGTCCTCGGGGATGCCGGCCTCGACCTTGCCGACCATGTCGCCGCCGACATCGGCGCCCTTGGTGAAGATGCCACCACCGAGGCGGGCGAAGATGGAGATCAGCGAGGCGCCGAAGCCCAGCGCCACCAGCGCGTCGATGACGGGGCGGCTGTTCGGGGCATGGCCGCCGAGGATCACCAGGATGAAGAAGTAGACCGCGACGCCCAGCAGGGCGAGGCCGGCGACCAGCATGCCGGTGATGGCGCCCGACTTGAAGGCCACGTCCAGCCCGGCGGCGAGGGAGGTGCTGGAGGCCTGGGCGGTGCGGACATTGGCGCGCACCGAGACGTTCATGCCGATGAAGCCCGCGAGGCCCGAGAGCACCGCGCCGACCAGGAAGCCGACCGCGACGCCGATGCCGAGCCAGAGCACGATCGCCACGAAGAGCACGATGCCGACGAGGCCGATGGTCATGTACTGGCGCTTCAGATAGGCCTGCGCGCCCTCCTGGATCGCCTGGGCGATCTCCTGCATGCGGGCGTTGCCCGCATCGAGCGCCATGACCTGCCGGGCGGTCACCACGCCATAGGCGAGGGACAGCGCCCCCAGCAGGATCACGAGCAGCAACGACACTGTCATCAAGACGGTAGCCCCCCTGTGGTTCGCCGCGCCCTTCGAGGGGCGCTGGTGCGGGGAGGCTAGGCGGGCAGCGGTAGCGGCGCAACGGTGTCCCTGGTGCATTCCGCTGCCATATCAGGGGTTGCGAGGCTTGCCGGGCGGGACCGGCGCCGTCACGATGGCGCGGTGATCCTCCGGGGGAAACGGGAATGATGCGGCGTGCTTTGCCGGCGCTGGCTCTGGCGTTCGGGCTGTGGACGGGGCCGGCGATGGCGCAGGATGTGGTGGAGAAGCGCGTCTTCGAGGGCGGCGCCTACCAGACCCGCAGCGGCGCCACCATCGCCAACCTCCGCATCGGCTACCAGACCATGGGGCGGCTGAATGCGGAGGGGACGAATGCCATCCTCATCTGCCATTTCTTCAGCGGCAACAGCCATGCCTTCGGGCGGCTCTCGGCGGCTGGGCCGGCCGGATACTGGGATGCGATCATCGGGCCGGGCAAGCCGATCGACACGGACCGCTACTTCGTCGTCTCGGCGGATACGCTGGTCAATGTCAACGTGCCGGATTTGAACACGGTGACGACGGGGCCGGCGAGCCTCAACCCGGATACCGGGCGGCCCTACGCCATGACCTTCCCCGTGGTCTCGATGCGGGACTTCGTCGAGACGCAGAAGCGGCTGCTGGACAGCCTTGGGGTGAAGCGGCTGGCGATGGTCGCCGGGCCATCCAATGGCGGGTTGCAGAGCATCGAATGGGCGGCGGCCTATCCCGGCTTCATCGAGCGGGTGATGCCGGTGATCTCGGCGGACATCGATGCCTGGATGCAGGGCTGGCTCGACATCTGGGAGGCGCCGATCCGGCTCGACCCGAACTGGGCGGACGGCAATTACTACGGCCAGGGGCGGGAGGCGCCGCTGCGCGGCCTGGCGGAGGCCTGGAAGATCGTCACCCTGCATGCGCGCGACCGGCCCTGGGCCAAGCAGTATGACCGGCAGGTGCCGGAGGGCCAGGACCCGGCACGGCGAATCGGCGACCGCTTCGCCATCGAGCGCTGGCTCGACGATGCGGCGGCGGCGCGGGCACGCACCTCGGATGCGAACTCCTTCCTCTACATGGTGCGCGCGAACCAGCTCTTCCTCAACGAATACCCAAGCTTCGCCGCGGCGCTCTCGGGCGGGCCGACGCGCTGGATGGTGGTCTCGGCACCGACGGACCGGGTCTTCCTCGCGGAGGGCGTCCGGGAGTTCGTCGAGACGCTGCGCGGGGCGGGTAAGCAGGTGGAGACGGCGGAGCTGGCCGGGCCGCTCGGCCATCTGAACGGCGTCGTTGGGATGGCGCCGGTCGGGGATCGGATCAGGGCCTTCCTTGGGCGTTAGGGCGGGGCCGGGGCAGGGCAGGCGGCGCCCGCCCGACCCGGCTGCGGCTGCGGGTCAGCCCGCCAGGACCCTTCGCGCCCCCTCGAACAGCACCTCCATCCCGAGTGCCAGATCCTCCCGCTTCGTGTCCTCCGTCCAGTGATGGCTGATGCCGCCGATGGAGGGGACGAAGAGCATCGCCACCGGCATGACGCGTGCGAGGATCTGGCTGTCATGGATGGCGCCGCTCGGCATCTCCGTCCAGGCGCCGGGGCATAGGCCCTCCGCCGCATCGCGCAGCGCCGCGCGCATCGCCGGGTCGCAGGGGGAGGGGGCGGTGTGGCCGATCGGCTCCAGCAGCGCGGGGCAGCGCTCCCGCCGGTTGCTCTCCTGCACGACGCGGCGGAGGCAGTCCTCCATCCGGTCCATGACCTCGGGCGAGAGGTCGCGGAAGGAGAAGGTGATCTCGGCCCGGCCGGGAATGATCATCGGTGCGTTCGGCTCGAGCAGGATGCGCCCGGTGGTCCAGACGCTGCGCTCGCCGGCGGCCATCGGCATCGCCTGGTCGAGCGCCGCCAGCAGCCGCACCGCCGTCAGCCCGGCATCCCGCCGCTCCGCCATGGTGGTGCCGCCGGTGTGGTCCTGCTGGCCGGTGACGGTGATCCGCCAGGACCGGATGCCGACGATGCCGGTCACCACGCCGATACGCATTTCCGCGCGCTCGAGCTGCGTTCCCTGTTCGATATGCAGCTCGAAGGCCCCCTTGTACCGCCCGGGCTCCAGGCGCAGCCGATCGCGTCCGGCGAGCCCTGCCTCCCGCAGCGCCTCACGCAGCGGCCGGCCGTCATGGCGGTTGCGCGCCGCGTCGAGCTCCGCCTCCTCGACCGCGCCGATCAGGCTGCGGCTGCCGAGGAAGTCGCCCCAGTGCCCCTCCTCATCCGCATAGGCGCAGACATCGACCGGCAGCCCGGCCCGGGCGAGGGCCAGCGCCGCGACCACGCCCAGCACGCCATCCAGCCAGCCGGCCTGGTTCTGCGTCTCGATATGGCTGCCCGCCAGCAGGTGCGGCCCGGGGCCCCGGTGGCGGCCGAAGACATTGCCGATGCCATCGATCCGCGCCTCGAGCCCGGCCGCCTCCATGGCGGATGCGAGCCAATGCCGGCTCTCCATATCCTCGGGCCCGAAGGTCGGGCGGTGCACGCCGGTGCGGTAGGTGCCGATCTGCCGCAGCCGGTCCAGATCGGCGAGGAACCGAGCGATCTCGAGAGCCAAGGGTGCGTTCCTTCGGGGCGGGTGACGCCGACATCCTATCCCGGACCGGGTGGATTGTCGCCACATGTATCTTTAATGAGATTCGTTCCAGTAATCCAGGTAAGAGATGGCATAAGTTTCAGGTTTCGACCCATGTCGCTGTAAGACTGGCCCGTGCATGCTGCATCATGACGGCCTCGGATCAGCCCAACCGGGGCGCTACCGGTGGCACGCCGGGAAATGACGGTTAACGACGCTTCGCGGGGGCCGGGAACGCCATGAACGCCAGACACCTGCCGCCGCCGAAGGGGACCGAGGGTTTCGCATCGACGGTGGACGCCTTGAGCCTGCAGGCCGCCGCGATCCAGAAGCCGCTGCCCGAGGCCACCGCCGCCGCTGCCCCGCAACCGGCCCCGGAGCCCGCCGAGCCGCCGCGCCGCGGCCGTGGCAAGCTGTGGCTGGCGCTCGGCCTCCTTCTCGCGGCGGCGGCCGGTGGCTACTACTATTACGACCAGTCCCGCAACGCGGCCGGGGCCATCCCGACCTCCCTCGTCGCCACCCAGACCGAGCCGCTGACCCAGGGCGAGTTCCGCCTCTCCGACACCGAGATGCGGGCGCTGCGGATCGAGGAGATGCACTCCCGCGCCTTCCGCGCCGAGCGGATCGCCGAGGGCCGCATCGCCTATAATGAGGACCGCTCCACGCCCGTCTTCTCGCCCTATAACGGCCGTGTCGTCCGCGTGCTGGTCCGCATGGGCGACGAGGTGAAGGCGGGCGACACCCTGCTCGAGATCGAGACCACCGACCTCGCCGGCGCCGCCAGCGACCTGCTCTCGGCCGTCGACGGCGCGGGCAAGGCGCGGGCGATGCTCGACCAGGCGCGGCGCGAGGAGGCGCGGCAGGGCAACCTCCTCTCCGCCCGCGCCGCGTCGCAGCGCGATGTGGAGCAGGCCCGCACCGCGGCCATGACCGCCATGTCCGACCTGCGCAGCGCGGAGGCGACGCTCGCCGCCTCGCGCGACAAGCTCCGCGTTCTCGGCCGCTCCGCGGAGGAGATCGCGCGGATCGAGCAGACCCGCATGGTCAATGCCGTGGTGCCGGTGAAGGCGCCGATCGGCGGCACGGTCGTGCAGCGGCGGGTCGGCGCCGGCCAGTGGCTCTCGACCGGCGCCTCCGACCCGGTCTTCACCATCGCCGACCTCTCGACCATGTGGCTCGTCGCCGCGGTGCGCGAGATGGATGCGCCGATGATCAGGCACGGCCAGCCGGTCGATGTCAGCGTCGGCGCGCTGCCGGGCCATCGCTTCGAGGCGCGCATCGCCACCATGGGAGCCGGGCTCGACCCGACCACGCGGCGCCTCACCGTCCGCGCCGAGGTGCAGGACCCGGACCACCTGCTGAAGCCCGAGATGTTCGCCACCTTCCGCATCTCGGTCGGCGAGGGCGAGCAGAATGTCGGCGTGCCGGTCAACGCCATCATCTATCGCGGCGCCGAGGCGAGCGTCTGGCTCGCCCTCGACGACAACCGCTTCATCCTCCGCCGCATCGTCCCCGGCATCCGCGCCAGCGACATGGTGGGGGTGACCGACGGGCTGAAGGCGGGCGACCGCGTGGTCACCGGCGGCGCCCTCTTCATCGACCGCGCGGCGCGCATCGACTGAAGCGTTCCGGCAAAAGAATGGCCGCCAGCAGGCCAACCGGGGCAGAGTGAGACGCCGGCTGCCCTGGCGATGTCAGAAAGACCAGCATGCGCCAGATCGTCGCCTTCTCGCTCCAGCGCCGGCCGCTGGTCATTCTCCTGTTCTTCACCTTCATCATTGTCGGGCTGGTCGCCTTCACCAGGCTGAACATCGAGGCCTATCCGGACCCAGTGCCGCCCCAGGTGGTGATCATCACCCAGAACCCGGGACAGAGCGCGGAGGAGATCGAGCGCTACGTCTCGATCCCCGTCGAGGTAGCGATGGCGGGGCTGCCGAACCTCACCTCGGTCCGCTCGACCAGCCTCTTCGGCCTCTCGGACGTGCGGGTGCAGTTCAACTTCAACTACACCTACGACCAGGCGCTGCAGCAGGTGCTGAACCGCCTCGGCCAGCTCAACGGACTGCCGGAGGGCGTGCAGCCGCAGATCAGCCCGCTCTCGCCGATCGGCGAGATCATGCGCTACCGGCTGGTGGGGCCGCCCGGCTATTCGCTGGGCGACCTGAAGACGCTGCAGGAATGGGTGCTCGACCGGCGGTTCAAGCGCGTGCCCGGCGTGGTCGACGTCACCTCCTTCGGGGGGCTGACCAAGAGCTACAACGTCGTGGTCGACCTCCGGCGGATCGCGGCGCTCGGCCTGACCCTGCCGCAGGTGATCCAGGCGGTGCGGGCGGGCAATGCGACGGTGGGCGCCGGGACCATCCGCATCGGGCCGCAGGCGGCGGTCGTGCAGGGGATCGGGCTGATCCGCGGGCTGGACGACATCCGCAACGTCGTCGTCTCGGCCGAGGGCGGCGTGCCGGTGCTGCTCGGCGACGTGGCGACGGTCGAGATCGGCAACCTGCCGCGCCTCGGCATCGCCGGGCAGGAGAACAACGACGACGTGGTGCTGGCCACCGTGCTGATGCGCCGCGGCGAGCAGACCCTGCCGACCATCCGCGGCGTGCAGCAGGAGGTGGCGCGGATCAATGCCGGGGGCGTGCTGCCGCCGGGCGTGAAGATCGTACCGCTCTACGACCGCGAGGACCTGGTGAAGATCACCACCCGCACGGTCGTCAACAACATCGTCGAGGGCGTCGCCCTCATCCTCCTCATCCAATGGCTCTTCCTCGGCGACTTCCGCGGCGCGCTGGTGGTGGCGGCCACCGTGCCCTTCGCCTTCCTCTTCGCCATCCTGCTCATGATGGCGCGCGGCGAGAGCGCCAACCTGCTCAGCCTCGGCGCGCTCGATTTCGGCCTGCTGGTCGATGCCACCGTCATCATGGTCGAGAACATCTACCGGCATCTGGGGCTCAGCCGGAACCCGGCGCACCGCTACATCGCGCCCGCCGGCTCGAAGGAGCTCTCCGGCCTCTCGCTGACCGTCCTGCGGGCGGCGGGCGAGGTGGACAAGGCGATCTTCTTTTCGGCGCTGATCATCATCGCCGCCTTCATCCCGCTCTTCACCCTGGGCGGGATTGAGGGGCGCATCTTCGGCCCGATGTCGAAGACCTACGCCTATGCGATCATCGGCGCGCTGCTGGCGACCTTCACCATCACCCCGGCGCTGGCCGCAGCCCTGCTCCGCGAGGACAGCAAGGAGCGTGACACCTTGCTGGTGCGCGTCCTCCGCTGGGCCCATAGCCGGCTCTATGCCGCGGCGATGCGGGCGCGCGCCGTCTGCCTGATGCTGGCGGCCGCGCTCTTCGCCGGCTCGCTCCTGCTGATGTCGCAGCTCGGCGCCGAATTCCTGCCGACGCTGGAGGAGGGCAACCTCTGGGTCCGCGCCTCCATGCCGGGGACGATCAGCCTCGAGGAAGGCAACGACACTGTGAACCGCATCCGGCGGGAGCTGATGGAGTTCCCCGAGGTGATCACCGCCACCTCGCAGCAGGGGCGGCCGGATGACGGGACGGACAGCGCCGGCTTCTTCAATGCCGAGTTCTTCCTGCCCCTGAAGCCGCCGCAGCAATGGACCACGGCGCCGAACCGCGACGGGCTCGTGCGGGCCATGCAGGAGCGGCTGTCGGGCCGCTTCGTCGGCGTCGAGTTCAGCTATTCCCAGGCGATCAGCGACAACGTCCAGGAGGCGGCCTCCGGCGTGAAGGGCGCCAATGCTGTCAAGGTCTACGGGCCGGAGCTCGACATCATCGCCCGCAAGGCGGAGGAGATCCGCCAGGTGATGGCCGGCGTCGAGGGCGTGGCGGACCTTGCCGTCTTCCGCTCGCTCGGCCAGCCGACCGTCGCGGTGCAGATCGACCGGGCGCGGGCGGCGCGCTACGGGCTTGCGGTCGACGACGTGAATGAGGTGGTGCAGGCGGCGATCGGCGGGCGGGAGGCAGGCAGGCTCTACGAGCCGGGCGGCGACCGCAACTTCCCCATCGTCGTGCGTCTGGATGCGCCCTACCGGGACAGCCTGGAGGCGATCGGCCGCATCCCGGTCGGCGGGCCGCGCGGGGCGACGCTCTCCGACGTGGCCGAGATCAAGCTGGTCTCGGGCGTCTCCTACATCTACCGGGAGGATGCCTCGCGCTACGTGCCGATCCGCTTCAGCGTGCGCGGGCGGGACCCGGCGAGCACCGTCGCCGAGGCGCAGGCGCTGGTGGCGGCCCGGGTCGAGCTGCCGCCCGGCTACCGGCTCGACTGGGTCGGCGAGTTCCGCAACCTGCAGGAGGCGATCGGGCGGCTGCTGGTGGTGGTGCCCGCGGCGCTCGCCTTGATCCTCGTTCTGTTGTACGTGCAGTTCAATTCGCTGCGCGAGACGCTGCTGGTCTTCGGCATCGTTCCGATGTCGATCACTGGGGGCATCGCGGCGCTGGCCGTGGCGGGGCTCAACTTCAGCGTGCCTGCAGCCATCGGCTTTCTTGCGCTGTTCGGCATCACCGTGATGGAAGGCATTATCATGCTCTCCCATTTCAACCACCTAAGGCTGGAGGGAACGCCCTGGCGCCCGGCCCTCGACCAGGCCGGGCGGGACCGGATGCGGCCCGTCTTCATGACCTGCTTCGCCAGCTTCACCGGCCTGCTGCCGATGGCGCTGGCGACTGGCATCGGGGCGGATGTGCAGAAGCCGCTGGCCCTCGTCGTCGTCGGCGGGATCGGGCTGGTGCCGTTCTTCATCCTCGTGGTCTTCCCGGCGATGATCGACCTCTTCGGCAAGCCGCGGCACATCCGCCGGGCCGAGGCGGCCCATGCCCCGCCGGTGCGGGCATGAGGCTGTCCCCTCGCGCGGCCCTGCTCGGCTGCGCCCTGCTCGCCGGCCTGCCGGCCGAGATCCAAGCCCAGACTCCGCCTGGGCCGCCGCCGCCGGGGATGGCGCCGCTGCCCATCGGGCCGGGCGCCCGGCCGCTTTCCCTCGACGAGGCGGAGGCGGCGCTGGTCGAGCGCAACCTCATCGTCATCGCCGCGCGGCGCGGGGTGGAAGCGGCACGGGCGCAGCGGCTGGTGGCCTCCTCGCGGCCGGCGTCCAGCGTCACGGTCGGCAACAGCTTCGCCCAATTCGCCGAGACGCGGAACGGGGCGCTGCGCGGGGCGCGCTACTTCAGCCCGGCGAAGAACATCAATGTCGGGCTGACGGTGCTGGTCGAGCGCGGCGGCAAGCGGACGCTCCGCACCCGCTTCGCCGAGCGGCAGATCGAGGGGGCCGAGGCGCAGGTGCTGGATGCGCTGCGCACCCAGCTCTTCGCGCTGCGCCAGGCCTTCCTCGGGGCGCTGCTCGCGCGGGCGAATCTCGAGGTCGCGCTCGGCAACCGGGTGAGCCTCGACCGGACGGAGCAGCTGCTGCGCCGCCAGCTGCGCGACGGTGCCATCCCCGAGGGCGACCTGCTGCGCTTCCAGGCGAGCCGGCTGCAGTTCGAGGCCGATGTGACGAACAACGCCCAGGCCTATGCGGCGGGCGTCGCGGTGGTGGCGGCGCTGCTCTCGGCCGATCCGGCGCAGTTCCAGCAGGGGGCGGGGACGCTCTCGTCGCTCGGCATCAACCCGGCGGTGACGGGCGCGCTGGCGCCGCCGCCCGGGCAGCAGGGGCGGACGGGGGCGCCGGCGGGGCCGGCCAGCGCGCCGACCGCGGTGCGGACCATTCTCTCGCCGGTCGCCTTTGACGTGCGGGGGCGGTTCGACGTAATCCCCGATCTCGGCATCGGGCGGGCGGAGCTGGCCCAGGGCGTCGCCAGCCGGCCGGATGTGGTGGCGGCGGAGCGGCAGGCGGCGGCGGCGGCGGCCAATCGCCTGCTCGTCGAGGCAGGCCGCTCGCGCGACGTGACGGTGGATGCGGGCTGGAGCCGCTCGGCGCTCTCGCAGGACCTGCCGGATTCGCGGGAGCGGCTGAACGCGCTCAACAGCTTCGGCCTCCAGCTCTCGGTGCCGATCTTCACCTCGCGCATCGTCGAGGGGAATGTCGCGGCGGCCGCCGCGCAGCAGGGCCAGGCGGATGCCCTGGCGCGGGCGACGCTGCTGCAGGCGCGGGCGGAGTTTGCCGCGGCCTGGGCGGGGGTGGAGCAGGCCCGCGCCTTGCTGAACCTCTATGCCGGGGGGGCGCTGGGGCGGGCGGAGGAGGCCTATCGCAGCACCGAGCAGGCCTATGTCGCCGGCGGGCGGACGCTGCTCGACGTGCTGGATGCGCTCCGCGTGCTGAATCTGACGCGCGTGCAGGCCAACCAGGCGCGCTATGCCTATCTGCTGGCGCTCTCCCAACTCGAGCAGGCGAGCGGGGTGTCGGGCGTCGCGCCGCGGCTGTAGGCTTCCCGCCTCGAGCGGGAGGGACAGGCCATGGAGATGGGGATTGCCGGCAAGCGGGTGCTGATCACCGGCGGGTCGAAGGGGATCGGCTTCGCCTGCGCCGGGGCCTTCGCGGCCGAGGGGTGCGACCTGGTGCTCGCCTCGCGCGACGCCGCCGCGCTGGAGCGGGCGGCGGAGGGGATCCGGGCGCGGCACAACGTCGCCATCGCCATCCACGCGGGGGATCTCGGCGAGGCGGGGGCGCGGGAGGCGCTGGCCGCGGCCCACCCCGAGATCGACGTGCTGGTGAACAATGCCGGCGCCATCCCGGGCGGGACGCTCGCCGATATCGACCTCGCCCGCTGGCAGGAGGCCTGGGCGCTGAAGGTCTTCGGCTACATCCATCTCTGCCGGCTCTACCTGCCGCGGATGGAGGCGCGGGGCGACGGCGCCATCGTCAACATCATCGGCATGGCCGGGCGGGCGCCGCGCGCGGACTATATCTGCGGCGCTTCGGGCAATGCGGCGCTGATCGCCTTCACCGCGGCGCTCGGCGGCAGGTCGACCGACCGGGGCGTCAGGGTGGTCGGCATCGCGCCGGGGGCGACGATGACGGACCGGATCATCACCCTCTCCAGGTCGCGGGCGAAGACGAAGTTCGGCGACGAGAGCCGGTGGGAGGAGATGCTGGCCGGGCTGCCGCTCGGCCGGGCGGGGAAGCCGGAGGAGATCGCCGATCTCGCCGTGTTCTGCGCGAGCGCGCGAGGCGGCTATCTCTCCGGCACCACCATCGATGTGGATGGCGGGGCGCAGTTCAGGGGCTAGCCCGCCTCGCCCTGGGCGCGAAGCGCCGGCTCGTTGGAGACGCCTGCACCGGCCCTGCGGCTCTTAAGCCGGTGCAGGCTGCGCGCGCGTCCCGAGCAGGGCGAAGAAGGCGCCTTGCGGGTCGATCCCCTGCAGCACCCAGGCCTCGCCGGGGACGGCCATCGGCCCGTTGACGACCTGGCCGCCGGCCTCGGCGACCCGGGCGGCGGCCAAGTCGATATCGCCGACGGCGATGTAGAAGGCCCAGAAGGGCCGGGGGATGAAGTCGGGCTTGTTGAACATCCCGCCGATCGCCGCGCCGCCGGGACCGAAGGTCTGGTAGATGCCCATCGGGCCGATATCCACCGCCTCCGCCCGCTGCCAGCCGAAGAGTGCCGCGTAGAATTCGAAGGCGGCGGGCCAGTCGCTTGCCGCCAGCTCGTTCCAGCCGACACGGCCGGGCGTGCCGAGGGGCTGCGGCTCGGGCATGGTGCCGGCGAAGATAGCGAAGACGGCACCTTGCGGGTCCCCGAGCACCGCGAAGCGGCCGGTCTCGATCTCGCGCGGCGGGACATGGACCACGCCCCCGAGGGCCTGGGCGCGGGCCAGGGTCGCATCGACGTCGCTGACCAGGACATGGCCGACCCAGCCGGGAAGGGCACCCTTGGCGACATCCTCCGGCCTCAGCGGGAGGAGGCCGGCGGCCGGGCGGTCTCCGGCGGTGAGGATCGTATAGGGCTGCGCCGTGGTGGAGGCGTCGCGCCGGCCCCAGCCGATGACGGCCGCATAGAAGCTGGCCGCCGCCTCGGGATCGGGGACCATCAGCTCGTGCCAGGCGAAGGAGCCGGTCATGGGGCTGCCTCCAGCGCTTCGGCGAACAGGGCAAGGAGGCGGGCGCCGAAGTCGTGCATGTTGGCGATGCGGTCGCCATGGCCGGTCTCGACCGTCAGCGTCCGGGCCACGGGGCCGGCGACGGCGAGGCAGGCATGGCCGGCCGGGTAGCCGTAGCGGTTGCCGCTCGGGCCCGTCGCCCCGGTCTCGCCGAGGCCCCAGACCGTGCCGAGCCGGCTGCGCATGGCCTCGGCCATCATCGCCGCATAGGCCTCGGTGGAGGGAGGCACGCCATCCAGCCGCTCGGGCGGGATGGCCAGCAGCGCCTCGCGCGCGGCGCGGGTGTAGACCACGGTGCCGCCGAGGAAATAGGCCGAGGCGCCGGGGACGGCCAGCAGCGCGGCCGAGACCAGCCCGCCGGCCGAGGATTCGGCGACGGCGACGGTCTCGCCGCGCGCCTTCAGCAAGGCGCCGGCGCGAGCGGCGATGGGCAGCAGGCTCTCCATGGCTGTCCTCCTCGGCGGCAGGAGAGCGGCGGGGCGGCCGGGCGGCAAGTGAAGATTGACCGGGGCGGGCGCGGCCAGCACTCTCGGGCCGCTTCCGGGGGCTTTCGTGCAGGATCTGGGCTCTGCCTTGATGGCCGCCATCGCGCTGGTCCGCGACGGGGATGCGGGGATGCTCGCCATCCTTGGCCTGTCGCTGCGCGTGAGCCTGGCGGCGCTCGGCATCGCGGCGGTGGTCGGGTTGCCGCTCGGGGCGCTGCTGGCCGTCGCGCGGTTTCCCGGGCGGCGGGCGGTGGTCGTCGCGCTGAATGCGCTGATGGGGCTGCCGCCGGTGGTCGCGGGGCTGCTGATCTACCTGCTGCTCTCGCGCTCCGGGCCGCTCGGCAGTTGGGGGCTGCTGTTCACCCCGGGGGCGATGGTGATCGCGCAGGCGGTGCTGGTCACGCCGATCCTCGCCGCCCTCTCGCGCGGGGTGTTGGAGGCGTTGTGGGAGGAATATGCCGAGGCGCTGCGCTCCTTCGGCGCGGGGCCCTGGCGGGCGGTGCCGACCTTGCTCTGGGACGGGCGCTTCGCCCTGCTGACGGTGCTGCTCGCCGGCTTCGGCCGGGCCAGTGCCGAGGTGGGCGCGGTGATCCTGGTCGGCGGCAATATCGAGGGCTACACGCGGACGATGACGACGGCCATCGCGCTCGAGACCAGCAAGGGCGACCTGCCGCTGGCCCTTGCCTTGGGGCTGGTGCTGATGGTGATCGTGCTCGGGGTGAATGCGTTGGCGCAGGGGCTGCGCGATGTCGCGCTGCGCCGGGCCGGCTGATGCTGCCGATCCGGGCGGAGGCGGTGTCCTACGCCGTGGGCGGGGCCGCGATCCTCGACGATGTGTCGCTTGTCATCGAGCCGGGAGCGCCGATGCTGATCCTCGGGCCGAACGGCGCCGGGAAATCGGTCCTGCTGCGCCTGCTGCATGGGCTGCTGCGGCCGGAGGCCGGGCGGGTCACGCCGGAGGTGCCGATTCGCGGGGCGATGGTCTTCCAGCGGCCGGTGCTGCTGCGGCGCTCGGCGCTGGCCAATCTCCGCTATCCGCTGGCGCTCGCGGGGGTGCCGGGGCCGGAGCGGGCGCGGCGGGCGGAGGCGGCGCTGGCGGAGGTGGGGCTCTCGGCCCTGGCCGGGCGGCCGGCCCGGCGTCTCTCGGGCGGCGAGCAGCAGCGCCTGGCCCTTGCCCGGGCGGCGGCGTTGGAGCCGGAGGTGCTGTTCCTCGACGAGCCCTGCGCCAGCCTCGACCCGGCGGCGACGCGGGCGGTGGAGGAGATCATCCGCCGCATCGCCGCACGCGGGACCAAGATCGTCATGACCACCCATGACCTCGGCCAGGCAAGGCGACTAGCGGGGGAGGTGGTGTTCCTGCATCGCGGGCGCGTCGTGGAATGCGCGCCCGCCGAACATTTCTTCGCCGGCCCGGCCAGCGCCGAGGGGGCGGCCTTCCTTCAGGGAGATTTGCTGTGGTGAGACGGGACCTGCTGCTGAGCCTGCTGCTGGCCGGCTTCGCGTTGCCGGCAGCGGGGCAGGAGCGGTCCATCACCCTCGCCTCAACGACCAGCACGGAGCAGTCGGGGCTGTTCGGCCATATCCTGCCGATCTTCACCCGCGACAGCGGCATCGGCGTGCGGGTGGTGGCGCTCGGGACGGGGCAGGCGCTGGATGTCGGGCGGCGCGGCGATGCGGATGTGGTGCTCGTGCATGACCGGGCGGCGGAGGAGCGCTTCGTGGCCGAGGGCTACGGCGGGCCGCGGCGGGGGGTGATGTACAATGATTTCGTGCTGATCGGCCCGGCGGCGGACCCGGCCGGGATCGCCGGCACGAGCGACGTGGCGGAGGCGCTCAGGCGGATCGCGGCGCGGCGGGCGCCCTTCGTCTCGCGCGGCGATCGCAGCGGGACCCATGCGGCGGAGCTGCGGCTCTGGCAGGAGGCAGGCACCGACCCGGTGCAGGGGCGCGGGCAGTGGTACCGCGAGGTGGGGCAGGGGATGGGGCCGGCGCTCAACACGGCGGCGGCGCAGGAGGCCTACCTGCTATCGGACCGCGGAACCTGGATCGCCTTCCGCAACCGGCAGGCGCTTCGAATCCTGGTCGAGGGCGACCGGCGGCTGCTGAACCAGTATGGCGTGCTGGCCGTTAGCCCGCAGCGTCATCCCGGGGTGAAGGCAGCGGAGGCGCGGGCCTTCATCAACTGGCTCACCGGCGCGGCAGGGCAGGCGGCGATCGCCGGTTACCGGATCGACGGCGAGCCGCTCTTCTTCCCGCACCTGGGCGAGCCGGGGTGACAGGGGTGCGACAGATCCAGACACCATCTCGGTTCAGTTTCGTGCAAGGGTCTGGCACTATTCCGTGAACCGTGCGGCAATGCCGCCAGGGTCATTGCAAAGGTAAAACATCCCGTGGACACGCTGGCCAACTCCCATGTTCCGTTGCCGGCCGAGGCCCTCGATGCCGAGGCGCTGCGGGCCGCGATCGTGCGCAAGCTCACCTACGACCTCGGCAAGAGCCAGGCAGGCGCGCGCGACCGCGACTGGTTCATGGCGACGGCGCTGGCCGTGCGGGACCGGATCATCGACCGCTGGCTGAGCGTGACCCGGGCCGCCTATGAGGGTGGGCAGAAGCAGGTCTACTACCTGTCGCTCGAATTCCTGATCGGCCGCCTGCTGCGCGACGGCGTGACCAACCTCGGGTTGGCCGAGATGGTGTCGGAGGCGCTGGCGCCGCTCGGGGTCGATTTCGAGAAGGTGCGCCAGGCGGAGCCGGATGCGGCGCTCGGCAACGGCGGCCTCGGGCGGCTCGCCGCCTGCTTCATGGAGAGCATGGCGAGCCTCTCCATCCCCGCCTTCGGCTATGGCATCCGCTACGAGCATGGGCTGTTCCGCCAGATCGTCCGCGATGGCTGGCAGCAGGAATATCCCGAGGACTGGCTCAATTTCGGCAACCCCTGGGAATATGCCCGGCCGGAGATCGCCTACGACATCGGCTTCGGCGGCAGCGTCGAGGCGGTGATCGTCTCCGAGGCGCGGATGCGGCATGTCTGGCACCCGGCCGAGACGGTGCAGGCCGTGGCCTATGACACGCCGGTGGTTGGCTGGCGCGGCGAGCATGTGAACACGCTGCGGCTGTGGTCGGCCCGCGCGGCCGATCCGCTGAAGCTTGACGCCTTCAACTTCGGCGACCATGTCGGCGCGCTGGCCGACCGGGTGCGGCAGGAGAGCATCTGCAAGGTGCTCTACCCCTCCGACGAGAGCCCGGCCGGGCAGGAGTTGCGGCTGAAGCAGGAGTATTTCTTCGCCTCGGCCGCGCTGCAGGACCTGGTGCGCCGCCACCTTCGGGTCTACGGCGACCTGAAGTCGCTGCCGGACAAGGTCTCCATCCAGCTCAACGACACGCATCCGGCGATCGCGGTCGCCGAGCTGATGCGCATCTGCGTCGACCTGCACGGCATCGCCTGGGAGGAGGCCTGGGAGATCACCCAGGGCACGGTCAGCTACACCAACCACACGCTGCTGCCGGAAGCGCTGGAGAGCTGGTCGGTGCCGCTCATGGAGCGGCTGCTGCCGCGCCACATGCAGATCATCTACCTCATCAACGCCTTCCATCTGGACCGGGTGCGGGCGAAGCACCCCGGCGACCACCGGCTGCTCTCCTCCGTCTCGTTGATCGAGGAGGACCACGGGCGCCGGGTGCGGATGGGGCATCTCGCCTTCGTCGGCTCGCACAAGGTGAACGGCGTCTCGGCGCTGCACAGCGATCTGCTGAAGAAGACCGTCTTCAAGGATTTCCACGCGCTCGAGCCGGGCAAGGTCGTCAACAAGACCAACGGCATCACCTTCCGGCGCTGGCTGCAGCAGTGCAACCCGGCCCTCACCGGGCTGCTGACGGAGACGATCGGGCCGCGCTTTCTCGACGAGCCGGAGGCGCTGAAGGCATTGGCGCCGCTGGCGGGCGATGCCGGCTTCCAGCAGAAATTCCTTGCCGTGAAGCGGCAGAACAAGGAGGCGCTGGCGGCGCTGATCCGCAGCCAGCTCGACATCCGCGTCGACCCGCATGCCATGTTCGACGTGCAGATCAAGCGCATCCATGAGTACAAGCGCCAGCTGCTGAACGTGCTCGAGACCATCGCGCTCTATGACGCGATCCGCTCGCAGCCGACGCGGGACTGGGTGCCGCGGGTCAAGATCTTCTCCGGCAAGGCGGCGGCGAGCTACCACCGGGCGAAGCAGATCATCAAGCTGGCGCATGACGTGGCACGGGTCATCAACAGCGACCCGACGGTGCGGAACCTGCTGAAGGTCGCCTTCATGCCGAACTACAACGTCTCGCTCGCCGAGATGATCGTGCCGGCGGCCGACCTCTCCGAGCAGATCTCGACGGCGGGGATGGAGGCCTCGGGCACGGGCAACATGAAGCTCGGGCTGAACGGCGCGCTCACCATCGGCACGCTGGACGGCGCCAATGTCGAGATGCTGGAGCATGTCGGCGCGGAGCACATCTTCATCTTCGGCATGACGACCGAGGAGGTGGAGCAGCGGCGGCGCGACGGTATTCCGGGCTCGGCCGCCGTCGACGCCTCGCCGCGGCTGGCCGAGGTGCTGGAGGCGGTGCGCTCCGGCGTCTTCTCGCCGGATGACCGCAACCGCTACCGCGACCTGGTGGATGCGCTCTGCGGCAGCGACTACTTCATGGTCGCGGCCGATTTCGACGCCTATTTCGAGGCGCAGCGCGACGTGGCGGCGCGCTGGGCGGATGAGGCGGCCTGGCAGCGCTCGGCCATCCTCAACACCGCGAATATGGGCTGGTTCTCCTCCGACCGGACCATCCGGGAATATGCCGAGGAGATCTGGAGGGTGCCGGTGCAGCGATAGGCGCCGCCCGCGGGGGCGACGCGGGCGTGATCGCCGGGATGTCGAATCGCAACTGTCGCGCGGAGCGGAATCCCGGCAATCTCGCGTCGCCAGCTGGGGGAGACAGGCATGCCGAACAGCCGTGAGTATGGGCCCGAGCGCGCTCATGGGCCGCTGGCCCGCACGGCCATGGCCTTCGTCCTGGCCGGCGGGCGCGGCAGCCGGCTGATGGAGCTGACGGACCGCCGGGCCAAGCCGGCGGTCTATTTCGGCGGCAAGTCGCGGATCATCGACTTCGCCCTCTCGAACGCCATCAACTCCGGCATCCGGCGCGTCGCGGTCGCCACGCAGTACAAGGCGCACAGCCTGATCCGCCACCTGCAGCGGGGCTGGACCTTCCTCAGGCCGGAGCGGAACGAGAGCTTCGACATCCTCCCCGCCAGCCAGCGCGTCTCGGAGCAGAACTGGTATCTCGGCACGGCGGATGCGGTGTTCCAGAACACCGACATCATCGCCGACATGGCGCCCCGGCACATCGTGCTGCTGGCCGGCGACCACATCTACAAGATGGACTACGAGACGATGCTGGCGCAGCACGTCGAGAGCGGCGCCGACGTCACCGTCTCCTGCATGGCGGTGCCGCGGATGGAGGCGGGCGGCTTCGGCGTGATGAAGGTCGACCAGACCGGGCGCATCGTCGACTTCATCGAGAAGCCGGCCGACCCGCCCGGCATCCCGGACCGGCCGGAGCTCGCGCTGGCCAGCATGGGCATCTACGTCTTCGAGACGCGCTTCCTGCTCGACCTGCTGCGGCGGGATGCGGAGGACACGGCGTCCGAACATGACTTCGGCAAGGACATCATCCCCTGGCTGGTGCGGAACGGGAAGGCCGTCGCGCATCGCTTCGAGCGGTCCTGCGTGCGCTCCTCCTCCGAGTTCAAGCCGTATTGGCGCGATGTGGGGACGGTCGACGCCTATTGGGAAGCGAATATCGACCTGACCGACATCGTCCCGCCGCTCGACCTCTTCGACCGCGACTGGCCGATCTGGACCTATGCGGAGATCACGCCGCCGGCGAAATTCGTCCATGACGTGGCGGGGCGGCGGGGGGAGGCGATCTCCTCCCTCGTCTCGGGCGGCTGCATCATCTCGGGCGCCTCGGCGCGCCGCTCGCTGCTCTTCACGGGTACGCGCCTGCATAGCTGGTCGAAGGTCGAGGGGGCGGTGCTGCTGCCGCAGGTCGATGTCGGCCAGCATGCGCGGCTGACCAATGTGGTGGTGGATCGCGGCGTGCGAATCCCGCCCGGCCTCGTCGTCGGCGAGGATCCGGAGGATGATGCGCAGCGCTTCCGGCGTACGGACAAGGGGATCTGCCTCATCACCCAGGCGATGCTGGACAAGCTGGCCGGATGAGCCTTCGCGTCCTGGCGGTTGCCTCGGAATGCTTCCCCCTGGTGAAGACGGGCGGGCTCGCGGATGTGGTGGGCGCCCTGCCGGCGGCGCTGGCGGGGGAGGGGATCGGCGTCACGACGCTGGTCCCGGGCTACCCGGCGGTGCTGGCGTCGCTCGAGGGGGAGGAGGCGGTACGCGACTGGCCAGACTTCTTCGGCGGTCCGGCGCGGCTGCTGCCGGGGCGGACGGCGGGGCTCGACCTTTTGGTGCTGGAGGCGGCCCATCTCTTCGACCGGCCGGGCAACCCCTATCTCGGGCCGGATGGGCGGGACTGGGCTGACAACCCGATCCGCTTCGCGGCCCTCGGACGGGCGGCGGCGGAGGCGGCGGACGGGTTCGACGCCGTCCATGCGCATGACTGGCAGGCGGGCTTGGCCGGGGCCTATCTTCGGGGAGCACGGCCGCTGGTCTTCACCATTCACAACCTCGCCTTCCAAGGCCGGTATCCGGCGGAGCTCTTCCCGCGGCTCGGCCTGCCGGCGGAGGCCTTCGCCATCGAGGGGGTGGAGTATTTCGGCGGCGTCGGCTTCCTCAAGGCAGGGCTCCACCATGCGGACCGGATCACGACCGTCTCGCCGACCTATGCGGTGGAGATCCGCACGCCGGAGGGGGGGATGGGGCTCGACGGGCTGCTGCGGCATCGCGCGGCGGCGGTGAGCGGCATCCTCAACGGGCTCGACATCCAGGAGTGGGACCCGGCGACGGACCCGCATCTGGCGGCACGCTTCTTGGTGGCGGAGCCGGAGGGGCGGGCGGCGAACAAGGCGGCCTTGCAGGCGCGGTTTGGGCTGGAGGAGGGCGGGCCGCTCTTCCTGTTCGTCGGGCGGCTGGCTTGGCAGAAGGGGATCGACCTGGTGCTGGATGCGCTGCCGGCGCTGCTGGCGGAGGGCGGGCAGCTCGCCATCCTCGGCACCGGCGACCGGGGGCTGGAGGCGCGGTGCCGGGAGGCGGCGGCGGCTCATCCCGGACGCGTCGGGGCGGTGATCGGCTTCGACGAGGGGCTGGCGCGGCTCGGCTATGGCGGGGCGGATGCGGTGCTGGTGCCCTCGCGCTTCGAGCCCTGCGGCCTCGCCCAGCTCTGCGGGCTGCGCTACGGCGCGCCGCCGGTGGTGGCGCGGGTCGGCGGGCTGGCGGATACGGTGATCGACGCCAACGAGGCGGCGCTGGCGGCCGGGGCGGCGACGGGGCTGCAATTCGCGCCGCCCTCGGCCGAGGCGCTGGCGGGAGCGCTGCGTCGGGCCTCGGCGCTCTGGCGCGACGGGGGGACCTGGGCGGCGATGCAGAGGAATGCGCTGGCGTCGGATGTCTCCTGGGCGCGGTCGGCGAGACGGTATGCGGCGCTGTTCAGGGAGCTGGCGCATGGCTGAGCCGCAGCCTGGAGTTGTCCTCGAGGGCGATGGCGTCCGCGCCGGCGTGGTCGCGCCGGATGCGACGGCGGTTGATCTCTGCCTCTTCGAGGGCGAGCGGGAGGTGGCGCGGCACCGGCTGACCGAGCGCATCGGTGCCCTATGGCACGGGCATGTGCCGCGTGTCGGGGCGGGGGCGCGCTACGGCTTCCGCGCCGAGGGGCCTTGGGCGCCGAAGGAGGGGCATCGGTTCAACCCGGCGAAGCTGCTGGTCGATCCCTGGGCGGTGGCGCTGGACCGGGGCTTCCGCCTGCATCCGGCGCTGTTCGACACGGGCGAGCGGCCGGACGGGACGGACAGTGCGCTCTTCCTGCCGAAGGGGATCGTCGCCGGGCCGGGGGCGCCGCCCGCGCCGCTGCCGCCGCTGCCTGCGGGGCCGCGGGTGATCTACGAGGCGCATGTGCGCGGCTTCACCATGCGGCACCCGGCGATCCCGGAGGCGATCCGAGGAACCTTCGCCGCGCTCGGCCATCCGGCGGCGATCGCGCATCTGCAGCGGCTCGGCGTGACGCATCTGGAGCTGCTGCCGATGGCGGCGGGGATCGACGAGCGGCACCTGGCGCCGCTCGGCCTGACCAATTACTGGAACTACAACCCGGTCGCCTTCCTCGTGCCCTGCCCGCGCCTGGCGCCGGGCGGGATGGCGGAGGTGCGGGCGGCGGTCGCGGCGCTCAGGGCGGCCGGGATCGGCACCATCCTCGACGTGGTCTTCAACCACAGCGGGGAGGGGGATGCGGAAGGGCCGACGCTCTCGCTGCGCGGGCTCGGCGACCGGGCCTTCTACCGGAGGCGCGGCGCGGGCTATGCCAACGACGCGGGGACGGGGAACACCCTCGCCCTCGACCGGCCCTGGCCGCTGCGGCTGGTGATGGACGCGCTGCGGCACTGGGCGGTGCAGTCGGGCATTGCCGGCTTCCGGCTGGACCTGGCGGCGACGCTCGGGCGGCGCGAGCACGGGTTCGACCCGGAGGCGCCGCTGCTCTCCGCCATGCGGCAGGACCCGGTGCTGCGCGAGCTGCTGATCATCGCCGAGCCCTGGGACATCGGCACCTATGAGCTCGGGCGCTTCCCAGCCGGCTGGGGTGAGTGGAACGACCGCTTCCGCGACATCGCGCGGCGCTTCTGGCGCGGGGATGGCGGCCTGCTGGGCGAGCTGGCGACGCGCTTCGCCGGCTCGGCCGATGTGTTCGGGGCGGACCGGCCGGCGTCGGACAGCGTCAACTTCATCACCGCGCATGACGGCTTCACCATGGCCGACCTCACCGCCTTCACCGAGCGGCGCAACTGGGCCAATGGCGAGGAGAACCGGGACGGAACGGGGGAGAATTTCTCCTGGAACCATGGCGTCGAGGGGCCGACCGACGACCCTGGCGTGCGTGCCCGACGGGCGGGCGACGTGCGGGCGCTGCTCGCCCTGCTGCTGACGGCGCGGGGGACGCCGATGCTCTCGATGGGCGACGAGGCGGGGCGCAGCCAGGGTGGCAACAACAACGCCTATGCGCAGGACAACCCCATCTCCTGGTTCGACTGGGAGGAGATGGATGAGTGGCTGGTCGAGTTCACCGCGGCGCTGGTGCGGGCGCGGCTCGCCCATCCGGCGCTGCATAGCGGGCGGAGGCTGACCGGTGCCGCCACCGATGCAAGCGGCATCTCCGATGTGGAATGGCGGCGGCCGGAGGGCGGCGAGCCCGACTGGGATGATGGCCGCAGCCTGCTCGTCCTGCTCCATGCCGAGGGGGACCGGGTGGCGGTGGCGCTGAACGGCAGGGGGGGGCCGGTGCCGCTCGCCCTGCCCGCGCCGCGGCCGGGCTTCGCCTGGCAGGTCCTGGCCGACAGTGCGGGGGCGGCGGGGGACCTCGCGCCGCGCAGCCTCAGGCTGCTGGCGGAGCGGGCTGATCCAGTGTGATGTCGTAGCGGATGAAGCCCCGGTTCACCGCCACCTGGTCGTAGAGGCGGCGGGCCTGCGCGTTGGATTCATGCGTCTGCCAGTAGAGCCGTGGGCACCCGCGCGCCCGGGCCCAGTCCGCCACGGCCAGGATCAGCGCCCGCGCGACACCCTTGCCGCGTGCCTCCTCCGCGGTGAAGAGATCCTGGAGATAGCAGACATCCTCGGAGGAGGTGTTGGCATGCACCAGGAAATGGGTGATGCCGACCAGCCGGCCCTCCAGCCTCGCCCCTAGCGCATGCATGCGGGTATCGGCCTCGAATTCGGCCCAGGCGCGGTCGTACATCGCCTGCGGCAGCGCCCGCTCGTAGAAGCGGATATAGGCGCGGAACAGCGTCTCCCATGTCGGCCGGTCCTCAGGCAGCAGGCGGCCGATGGCGATCATTTGGCGGCCACCGGCAGGCCGAGCGGCGCGGCGGCGCTGCGCCGCTTGCGCTCGACGATGCCGACGATGCCGCGCGGCAGGTAGATCATGAAGAGCACCAGCAGGATGCCGTAGATGAAGGGCGCGCCGCCGGTGAACTCGGTGCCGAAGGCGATGCGCAGCACCTCCTCGAGGCCGATGGTGATGATGGCGCCGACGGTCGGGCCGAGCGGCGCATACATGCCACCCGCGATGGCGCCGAAGACGATCTGCAGCGAGATGCCGAGGCCTGCCAGCGACTCCGGGTTCAGGTACATCCGGTACTGCGCCATCAGTGTGCCGGCGAGTGCCGCGAGCGCGGTGGAGATGAGGGTGACGCGCAGTTTCTCCCGCGTGACGCGGATGCCGATGGAGGCGGCGGCCTCCTCATCCTCCGAGATGGCGGCAAGCGCCTTCGAGGCCATGGAGCGGTCGAGCAGCCACCAGGCGAGCAGTCCCGCGCCCCATGCGAGCAGCGCCAGCCACCAGAAGCCGGCCTTGTCGAACTGCATCGCCAGCAGCCCCTGCTCAGGCGGCACGCGGTCCGGCGTCATGCCGAGCGAGCCGCCGGTGTAGTCCCGGAGCGCGGTGATCAGGATGCGGACGATCTCGCCGGCGGCGAGCGTCACCAGGGCGAAGTAGTGGCCAACGACCTTCAGCCGGAAGCAGGGATAGCCGAGCATGACGCCGACCAGCGCGGCGAGCGCCACCGCGACGGGAATGCCGACCCAGGGCGTGAGGCCGGCCATGTTCCAAAGGAGGGCCATGGTATAGGCGCCGATGCCGAGGAAGGCGCCATGGCCGAAGGAGACGAGGCCATAGCGCCCCATCATCGCCCAGCCCGTGCCGGCGACGGCGGTCAGCAGCACCGTCACGCCGAGATGGAGGAAGTAGTCCGGCGGCGCGAAGAGCGGGACGCAGGCCAGCGCCAGCATCAGGGGGATGAGGTATCTCATCGTGCGAAAAGCCCCCGCGGCCGGGCGAAGATGGTGACGATGAAGAAGCCGAAGGCGACGACATAGGAGAATTCGGTCGAGCCCCAGAAGCCGCCGACCGAGACGATGATCCCCATGAGGAAGGCCGCCAGGAACCCGCCGAGCATGTTCCCCAGGCCCCCCATGACGCAGATCATGAAGGTGATCGGCCCGAAGGAGAGGCCGACGAAGGGATGCACGTCGAGCTGGACGACGAGCAGGCAGGCGGCGAGGCCAGCCAACGCCCCGCCCACCGCCGAGGCGATGAGGTAGATGCGCTGCGGGTCGACGCCCATCAGCGGCATCACCTCCCGGTCGCGGGCGATGGCGCGGATGGCGGTGCCGACATAGGTGAATTTCAGGAAGGCCCAGAGCAGCGCCGCCCCCACCAGCGCGGCGCAGAAGGCCGCAAGCTTGGTGCCACTGACGAAGATCTCGCCGACCTCCATCGGGGGCATGTCGACGCCGAGGCTGCGGAAGTCGGTGCGGAAGATGAGCGTCATCGCACCCTGCAACAGGAAGAGCACGCCGCCCGTCGCCAGCACCTGGTTGATCGGCGGCGACGCGAGCAGCGGCCGCACCACCAGCAGGTGCAGCAGCAGGCCGAGCAGCGAGACCACCGGCAGGCAGGCGGCGAAGGCGAGCCCCAGAGGCCATCCCGCCTGGGTGTAGAGGAACCAGACGGCATACATGCCGACCATCACCAGCTCCGCATAGCAGAGCCAGACCACGTCGACGACGCCGAAGACGAGGTTGAGGCCAAGCGCCGGCAGGGCGAAGACGCCGCCGAGCAGGATGCCGTTGACGAGCGCCTCGAGCAGGAAGGAGTCCATGGGTCCTCCGTAAAAGAACCGGCCGATTCACGCCGTCGGGCTGCTCCCTCCGGCGATCGGACGGTCAGTGCCCTCCAAGATAGCTGCGGCGGATGGCCGGGTCGGCGACGAGATCGGCCGAGCGGCCCTCGGCGGCGACGCGGCCGGTCTCCAGCACATAGGCGCGGTCGACGACGCGCAGCACCTGCGCCACGTTCTGCTCGACGATCAGCACCGTCAGCCCCTCCTCGCGGATCCTCCGCACCAGGTCGAAGACCTGCTGCACCACGATCGGGGCAAGGCCGGCCGAGGGCTCGTCCAACAACAAGATGCGCGGGGCGCACATCAGCGCGCGGCCGATGGCGCACATCTGCTGCTCGCCGCCCGACAGGGTGCCGGCGAGCTGGTGTCGGCGCTGCTTCATGCGCGGGAAAAGGTCGTAGACCCGGTCGCGCCGCTCGGCGAAATGCGCGCGGGCGGCGGGGGAGAAGGCGCCGACCTTCAAGTTCTCCTCGACCGTGAGGTGCGGGAAGAGGCGGCGGTTCTCCGGCACATGGGCGATGCCGAGCGAGGGCAGGAGATGGGCGGGCGTCGCCGTCAGGTCCGTCCCGTCGAAGCGGAGGCTGCCGGCGGTCGGGCGGATCAGGCCGGAGATGACGCGGAGCAGGGTGGTCTTGCCGGCGCCATTCGGCCCGACGACGCCGACGGCCTCGCCCGGCTCGACGCGGAGGCCGATGCCGAAGAGCGCCTGGAAGTCGCCGTAGCCGGCATGGATGCCGGAGAGGTCCAAGGTCGCGCTCATGCGGCGCGGCTCTCGGGCGGGCCGAGATAGACCTCGGCGACGCGCTCGTCGGCCTGGGCCGCCTCGGGCGTGCCCTGGAAGATGACGGCGCCATGGTCCAGCACCACGACGCGGTCCACGACGGAGAGCAGCACGCCCATGATGTGCTCCACCCAGACGATGGTGATGCCGCGCTCGTCGCGGATGCGCTTCAGCATGGCGGCGGCCTGGTGCATCTCGCCGGTGTCGAGGCCGCCGAGGCTTTCATCGGCGAGCAGCAGGCGGGGCTGGGTGGCGAGCGCCCGGGCCAGCTCCAGCTTCTTCAGCCCGGCGGCGCCGAGGCCGTGCGCCGTCGCCTGCGGGTCGTCGGGAAGCTGGGCGAGGCGGAGGGCGTCGCGGGCGCGCGTCTCGGCCTCCTCGCGGGTGATGCGGCCGCCGGCGCCGTAATGCGCGGCAAGGCTCGCATTCTCCAGCAGCGAGAGCCCGCGGAAGGGGCGGGGGATCTGGAAGGTGCGGCCGATGCCGCGCCGGCAGGTCTCGTCCGCGGTGAGGCCGCCGATCTCCTCGCCGGCGAGCTTCACCGAGCCTGCCGTAGGGCGCAGCATGCCGGCGATGCAGTTGAAGGTGGTGCTCTTGCCGGAGCCGTTGGGGCCGAGCAGGCCGAGGATTTCGCCCCGGCCGACCGCGAAGGAGACGGCATCGACGGCGGTGAAGCCGCCGAAGCGCTTGGTGAGCCCGGCGACCTCCAGCAGCGGCGCCGCGCTCATCGCGCGGCGTAGGCGTTGCTGGCCGGCAGCGGCATCACGATCGGCTGGCCGAGCGAGGCCGGCCAGACCACCTTCGACTTGCCGTTCTCGAACTGCATGACGACGGCGAGGCTGCGCTGGTTCTGGCCTGCCATCGGGTCGCCGGGCGGGGCGAATTTCACGCCATAGCCCTGGATGGTGCCGCCCTCCGGCACGTCCACCGCCAGCGCCGCCTCGCGCAGCGCATCGGCCGACATGCCGCCGCTCTTGCGGACGGCGGGCTTCAGGACATGCTCGAGGAAAATCCAGGTGTTGTTGAAGCCCATGGAGGCATGGGTCGGTGGGTCGCTCAGCTTATGCTTCGCCTGGAAGCGGTCCATGAAGGTCTTCGCCAGCTCGCCTACGCCCGGTTGCAGCTTGCTCCAGTCGAGCATCTGCGTCGCGGCCGGGTCCACGTTGCACATGAAGTTCACGTCCTGGCCGAAGGTCTCGGTCAGCCGGTCGATCTGTGACCAGCCGGCGCCATGGCCGATCAGCATCTTGAAGCGGAGGCCGCCCGATTTCGCCTGGCGCAGGAAGAGGGTGATGTCCGGGTTGTAGCCGACCTGGAGGACGATGTCGGGCCGCTCGCGCCGCAGCTTCGTCACCAGCGTCGACAGGTCGGGCGCCGTCGACGAATAGGCTTCCTTGAGGACGATCGGCATGTTGCGGCTCTTGGCGTTCGCCTCGATCGCCGAGGCGACGCCGGTGCCGTAGGGCCCGTCCTCGTAGATGACGCCGAGCTTCACCTTGTCCGGCGCCAGGCCAAGCTTGGCCTGGGCGTTCTCGGCGATGGCGGAGATCGAGCCCTCGCCATACTGGTCGGAATGCACGGTGGGGCGGAAGATGTAGCGGAAATTCTTGTCCTTCAGCACCGCGGTCGCGATGGCCGAGGTGATCCACATCATCTTCCTCGACTGCTCGAAGCGGCCGGAGAGCGGCACGGCATGGGCGGAGGAGTAGATGCCCGTCACCACCTCCAGCCGTTCCTGACCGAGCAGGCGCTCCATCTCGTTGATGGCGACGTCGGCCTTGCTCTGGCTGTCGGCGGTGACGGCCTGGACGGGGCGGCCATCGACGCCGCCGCGCTCGTTGAACAGCTCGATCGCCACCTCGGCGCCCCAGAAGAGCGGCAGGCTGCCCGCGCCGGCAAAGGGACCGGAGAGGTCGGTCATCACGCCCACGCGGAGCGGGTCGCCGCCGCGGGCCGGCCCTTGGGCACGTGCCACCGTCGCGGGGATGGTAAGGGCGGCGCCAGCCCCCAAGAGGCTGCGCCGGGTGGTCCGGAATGCCGTCATCTGGCGTCTCTCCCTGATGCCGCTGCCCTCTGCCGGAACGCGTGCAGGATGAGCGAAGCCGTCCTGCGCGGCGGCGTCAAGCGGCAGCGCTATTCGGCCGGGATGCGGGCCTCGCGGATGATGTCGCGCCAGAGCGGCACCTCGCGGGCGATGCGCGCGGCAAGCGCCGCCGGCCCGCGCGCCTCGATGCCGAAGCCGGCGGCGCGGAGCCTGGCGCGGGTCGCCGGCTCGGCGAGGGCGGCGATGCTGTCGCGCGCCAGGCGGTCGATGATGGCGGGCGGGGTGCCTGCGGGGGCGAGGAGCGCCTGGAAGGTCTCGGAGACGAAGCCGGAGTAGCCGAGCTCCTGCATCGTCGGTACGTCCGGCAGGTCCGGCCAGCGCCCGGCGCTGGTGATGGCGAGCGCGCGGACCGCGCCGGAGAGGATATGCGGCTGGGCCGGCGGCAGCGCCGCGACGCCGACCGGCGTGATGCCGCCGAGCACCGACTGCACCGCAAGCGCAGCGCTGTTGTGGGTGATCTGCACGAATTCGATCCCGGCGCGCATCCGCAGCAGCTCCGCCGTCAGGTGCGGCGTCGAGCCGGTGCCGGGATTGGCGATGTCGAGCCCGCCCGGCCGTGCCTTCGCGGCGGCGACCAGCCCGGCGAGCGAGGCGATGCCGGACTGGGCACCGGCGATGATGACATTGGGCGAGGCGCCGAGCTCGGTCACCGGGGCGAAGTCCCGCACCGGGTCGTAGCCCGGGTTGCGGAAGAGGCTCGGGTTGACGACGAAGCCGGTGGAGACGACCAGCAGCGTCGTGCCATCCGGCGCGCTACGGGCGACATGGGCGGCGCCGATATTGCCGCCGCCCCCGCCGCGATTCTCGACGACCACGGGCTGGCCGAGCGTGCCGGTCAGCCCGGCGGAGAGCACGCGCGCCATGACGTCGGTCGGCCCGCCGGGGGCGAAGGGAACGACGATGCGGATGGGGCGGTCCGGGTAGCGGTCACCCTGGGCCCGGGCCGCAAGGGGCGCGGCGGCTAGCCCGAGGACCAGGCGGCGCGTGGCCCGCATGGCGGCGGTTCCTTCCCATGCGGCCGGTCCGGGCCGGCCGTCGGCGGAAGCTTGCGGAGCGGCGGGGGACTCCGTCAAGCGGCCGCGGCGGGGCTATTTCCGGTTCCGCGCCGCCATGGTGACCACCATCACCACGACGAGGATGACCACGCCCGTCCGGTGCTGGCTGATCCATTCGAGAGCCTGTTCGATCGGCATGCCTGTCCCCCAAGCGCCGAGACTGGCCTGCGTTGCGCTGGCCGCCAAGGGCAGGCAAGGCAGGCCGGCCGGGCAGGGACCACGATCATGGGCCAGGTTGCCGGCGCCATGGCACGCAACCTGTGGATGGTAGGTTGGCCGGTCGTGGGCCGCTGCGAGTGACTTAACATGATCGCGAGACGTCGGGGCGCTTGCGAAGCTACTGAAAATACGTCGCCGTTGCTGGCCGCAGGTGCCGGCGTGTCAAAAAGGAAACGCCCCGGCGCGGAGGTAAAGCAGCCGGTGTTACCAAATCTGCAAGGGATGTATGCTGGGGGTTCGGATCAGGAGCACCGAATGGGAGAGGCGCAAGGCCAGACGGCCCCTGCGCGGCGGCCATCCCCGCCGGAGGACCTTGCCGCGCTGTCCTTCGAGGACGCGCTGGCGGAGCTGGAAGAAATCGTGAAGTCGCTGGAAGGCGGGCGGAGCACGCTCGCCCAGGCCATCGCCGATTACGAGCGCGGCGCCGCGCTCCGCCGGCATTGCGAGCAGAAGCTGGCGGAGGCGGAGGCGAAGGTGCAGGCCATCGTCGACGCCCCGGGTGGCCCTACCCTCCGCGATGTGGAATGAGATGAGCATGATCACCGAGACCTTGGACCTCCGCCGCGCCATGGCGATGGCGGCGGAGGAGATCGATCAGGCCCTCGACATCCTCCTGCCGCTGGAGGAGGGGCCCGAGGCCCGGCTCTATGCGGCCATGCGCTATGCGGCGGTTGGCGGCGGCAAGCGGCTGCGCGGCTTTCTGGTGCTGGAGGGCGCGCGGCAATTCGGCGTCTCGCGCCATGCCGCGCTGCGCGTCGCCGGCGCGATCGAGATGCTGCACGCCTACAGCCTCGTCCATGACGACCTGCCGGCGATGGACGACGACGACCTGCGCCGCGGCAAGCCGACTGTCCACAAGGCCTTCGACGAGGCGACCGCCATCCTCGCCGGCGATGCCCTGCAAACCCAGGCCTTCGCCGCGCTGGCGCATGAGGACACGCATCCCGATCCGGCGGTGCGTATCGAGCTGGTGCGCTGCCTCGCCCAGGCGGCGGGCGCGCGGGGCATGTGCGCAGGGCAGATGCTCGACATGCTGGCGGAGGAGAGCGGTGTGCCGCTCGACGAGGCGGCGATCGGCCGGCTGCAGACGCTGAAGACCGGCAAGCTGATCGAGTTCTCCGCCGAGGCCGGCGCCGTGCTGGGCAAGGCTGCGGCCTCGCGGCGGCATGCGCTGCTCGGCTATGGGCGCGACCTCGGCGCCGCCTTCCAGATCGCCGATGACATGCTGGACGCGACCGTCACCGCCGAAGAGGCTGGCAAGCGCACCGGCAAGGATGCCGAGGCCGGCAAGGCCACCCTTGTATCCCTCCTCGGCCTCGACCGGGCAAGGCTGCAGGCCGACCGGCTGGTGGCCCAGGCGAAATCTCACCTTGACGTCTTTGGAGAGAAGGCAGACCTCTTACGCATGCTCGCTGATTTCGTGATCGAGCGGAGGAGCTGATGTCCGCCCCCTCCGCCACCCCGCTCCTCGACCGCGTGCGAATCCCGGCCGATATGCGCAACCTCTCGTCGGAGCAGCTCAAGCAGCTCGCCTCCGAGCTCAGGGCCGAGACCATCCACGCGGTCAGCCAGACCGGTGGGCATCTCGGCGCCTCGCTCGGCGTCGTCGAGCTGACGGTGGCGATTCACGCCGTCTTCGAGACGCCGCGGGACCGGCTGATCTGGGATGTCGGCCATCAGGCCTATCCGCACAAGATCCTGACCGGGCGGCGCGACCGAATCCGTACCTTGCGCCAGGGTGGCGGCCTCTCCGGCTTCACCCGCCGCAGCGAGAGCGAGTACGACCCCTTCGGCGCGGCACATTCCTCGACCTCCATCTCCGCCGGCCTCGGCATGGCGGTGGCAAGCGAGCTGCGGGGCGATCCGCGCAACGTCGTCGCCGTCATCGGCGACGGCGCGATGAGCGCGGGCATGGCCTATGAGGCGATGAACAACGCGGGCGCGGAGAAGTCGCGCCTCATCGTCATCCTCAACGACAACGACATGTCGATTGCGCCGCCCGTCGGCGCCATGAGCGCCTACCTGTCGAAGGTCGTCTCCTCGCGGCCCTTCCTCTCCATCCGCGACATGATGGCGAAGCTGGCGCGGCGCTTCCCGGCGCCGATCGAGCGCGCCGCCAAGCGGGCGGACGAGTATGCGCGCGGGCTGCTGACCGGCGGCACGCTCTTCGAGGAGCTCGGCTTCTACTATGTCGGGCCGATCGACGGCCACGACCTCGACCATCTGCTGCCCATCCTGCGCAACCTGCGCGACACCGAGCTCGGCGAGCCGGTGCTGCTGCATGTGGTGACGCAGAAGGGCAAGGGCTACGCGCCCGCCGAGGCGAGTGCCGACAAGTACCACGGCGTCGTCAAGTTCAACGTCGTCACCGGCGAGCAGCAGAAGCCGCCGCCGGGCCCGCCGAGCTACACCAAGGTTTTCTCCAACGCGCTGATCGCCGAGGCGGATGCCGACGAGCAGATCGTCGCCGTCAACGCGGCCATGCCGGCGGGTACCGGCCTCGACGCCTTCGCCAGGAAATTCCCGAAGCGCAGCTTTGATGTCGGCATCGCCGAGCAGCATGCCGTCACCTTCGCCGCCGGCATGGCGACGGAGGGGATGAAGCCCTTCTGCGCCATCTACTCGACCTTCCTGCAGCGCGGCTACGACCAGGTCGTGCATGACGTGGTGCTGCAGTCGCTCCCCGTGCGCTTCGCCATGGACCGGGCCGGGCTGGTCGGCGCCGATGGCGCGACGCATGCGGGCAGCTTCGACATCGCTTATCTCGGCTGCTTGCCGGGCATCGTGCTGATGGCCGCCGCCGACGAGGTGGAGCTGATGCATATGGTGGCGACGGCCGCCGCCATCGACGACCGGCCGAGCGCCTTCCGCTATCCGCGCGGCGAGGGCTTTGGGCTCGAGCTGCCGAAGCGGGGCACGCCGCTCGAGATCGGCAAGGGGCGGGTGCTGCGCGAGGGAACGAGCGTCGCCATCCTCTCCTACGGCGCGCGGCTGCACGAATGCATGAAGGCGGCGGAGGAACTCGGCGCGCGTGGGCTCTCCACCACCGTCGCCGATGCGCGCTTCGCCAAGCCGCTCGATACCGACCTGGTCGAGCGCCTGGCACGCGAGCATGAGGTGCTGATCACCATCGAGGAGGGCTCGGTGGGCGGCTTCGGCAGCTTCGTGCTGCAGCACCTGGCGCTGCGGGGCATGCTCGATCATGGGCTGAAGGTGCGGCCGATGTGCCTGCCGGACCGCTTCATCGACCATGAGAACCCGAAGAAGCAGTATGACGAGGCGGGGCTGAACGCCGCGCAGATCGTCGCCATGGCGGTCGCGGCGCTCGGCGCCGGGGCCGCGGCGCAGCCGGCGCGGGCCTGAGGCGGCCATCGCCAAGGAGCGCGCCGACCAGGCGCTGGTTGACCGGGGGCTGGCGGAAAGCCGGACCCGGGCGCAGGCCCTGATCCTCGCCGGCAAGGTCTATTCCGGCGAGCAGCGGGTGGAGAAGGCGGGGCAGTTCCTCGCCCCCGGCACGCCGCTGGAGGTGCGGGGCCAGGACCACCCCTGGGTCTCGCGCGGCGGGGTCAAGCTCGACCACGCCATCCGGCATTTCGGCCTCTCGCCGCAGGGCAGGGTCGCCATCGATGTCGGCGCCTCCACCGGCGGCTTCACCCATGTCCTGCTGCATCACGGGGCGGCACGGGTTTTCGCCGTCGATGTGGGGCATGGGCAGCTCGCCTGGAGCCTCCGGAACGACCCGCGCGTCACCGTCATGGAACGGGTGAATGCGCGCTACCTCGAGGCCGCCCAGCTCGATGAGGCGCCGGAGGTGCTGGTCTGCGATGCGAGCTTCATCGGGCTGCAGGTGGTGCTGCCGCAGCCGCTTTCGCTCTGCGCGCCGGGCGCCTGGGCGGTCGCGCTGATCAAGCCGCAATTCGAGGTGGGGCCGGCCATCGCCAAGGGCGGGGTGGTGTGGGATGCGGCGGTGCATCGGGGCGTCTGCCGGAAGATCGAGGAATGGTGGGACGCGCTGCCGGGCTGGCGGGTGCTCGGCGTCGAGCCGAGCCCGCTGCTCGGGCCTGAGGGGAACCGGGAGTTCCTGATTGCTGCGCTGCGGGATAAGCTCGCCGCATGAGCGACGCACCGAGCCTCTTCGACCCCGCCTCCGCCGGCTGGAAGGCCATGCGGCCGGAAGGCTACCCCGCCCTGATCGGCCCCTTCTGGTATAAGCGGGAGGAGGGCGGCTTCCGCTACGGCTTCCCGGCCGAAGCGCGGCACCTCAATCTCGGCGGCGTCGTCCATGGCGGCATGCTGATGAGCTTCGCCGACGACGTGCTCGGCATGACGGTCTGGGAGGCGGCGGGGCGGAAGCCCTGCACTACCGTGCAGCTCAGCACCCAGTTCATCTCGCCTGCCCGGGCCGGCGAGTTCGTCGAAGGTCGGGCGGAGGTCTTGCGTAGCACCCGCTCCGTGGTGTTCGTACGGGGGCTGGTCACGGTCGGCGACCGCACCGTGATCCATGCCGACGGGATCTGGAAGATCCTCGGCACCTGACGCCGCCTGCCTCGGGAGGAAACAACGAATGCGTACCGCCGTCCTCGTCTCCACCGCCCGCACGCCCATCGGCCGGGCCTATCGCGGCGCCTTCAACGACACCCAGGCCCAGGCGCTGGGCGGGCACGTCATCGCCGAGGCGGTGAAGCGGGCCGGGATCGATGCGGCCGAGGTCGAGGACGTCGTGATGGGCGCCGCCCTCCAGCAGGGCAGCCAGGGCAGCAACCTGGCGCGGCAATGCGCCCTCCGGGCCGGGCTGCCGCAGACCGTGCCGGGGATGACGGTGGACCGGCAATGCTCCTCCGGCCTCATGGCGATCGCCACGGCGGCGAAGCAGATCGTGGCGGATGGGATGCAGGTGGCGGTGGGCGGCGGGCTCGAATCCATCTCACTCGTGCAGAACGACAAGATAAACCGCCACCGCACGCGCGACCCCTGGCTCACCGAGCATGTGCCGCAGCTCTACATGTCCATGCTGGAGACGGCGGAGATCGTCGCCGAGCGCTACAAGGTCTCGCGCGAGGCGCAGGACGAGTATGCGCTGCGCTCGCAGCAGCGCACCGCCGCGGCCCAGGCGGAAGGCCGCTTCGACGCCGAGATCGTGCCGCTGCCGAGCGTGATGGCCGTCGCCAACAAGGAGACCGGCGAGATCAGCCACAAGCCGGTGACGCTCACCAAGGACGAGGGCAACCGGGCGGATACGACGCTCGCCGGCCTCAACGGGCTGAAGCCGGTGCTGGCCGAGGGGCAGCAGGTGAAGCAGGGCCGCTTCATCACCGCGGGCAATGCCAGCCAGCTCTCGGACGGCGCCTCGGCCGCGGTGCTGATGGAGGAGCGGGAAGCCTCGCGGCGGGGGCTGCAACCCCTCGGGATCTATCGCGGCATGGCGGTCGCCGGCTGCGACCCGGCGGAGATGGGCATCGGCCCGGTCTTCGCCATGCCGAAGCTGCTCGCCCAGCACGGGCTGAAGGTCGAGGACATCGATCTCTGGGAGCTGAACGAGGCCTTCGCCTGCCAGGTGCTCCACTGCCGGGACCGGCTCGGCATCCCGGATGAGCGGCTGAACGTGGATGGCGGGGCAATCGCGGTCGGCCATCCCTATGGGATGAGCGGCGCCCGCATGGCGGGGCATGGGCTGATCGAGGCGAGGCGGCGCGGTGGCCGCTATGTCGTCGTCACCATGTGCATCGGCGGCGGCCAGGGCGCCGCCGGGTTGTTCGAGGTAGCCTGACCGGCAGACCTACTCGGCCGCGATCTGCGCCTCCGCGGCGCTGATCTCGGCCAGCAGGGTCCAGACGCGGTGCGGGTCCATCCGCACATCGGGGTCGTTCAGCAACTGGTCCAATTCGTCAAGCTTGGCCTGGAATTCCCGGTCGGTCATGCGGCTTCATCCTCTCCGCGCTGCCGGCTAAGCTGGCAGCGGCAGCGTCGATCAGTGCCGCAGGGAAACGTGGCAAATCGAAGACGGTTTCCTTCCGACCTCCGATCAAGAAGCCGCTACATTGACGAAAGGATGGCGGGCGCCAGGGCCTGGATCTTGGCCGCGGGGTGGGACGGGTTGCGGAAGCGGAGCGCCGGCTCGGCGGCCGCATCCGGCGGCGCGGCGCCGAACATCTCGAAGCGCGAGGCGCAGGTGACGGCGACGACGCGCTGCGCCGGCGGCGTGGTCAGGAAGCGGCGGACGGCGCCCTCCAGCTCCAACTGCTCGCGCAGGCCGCGCCATTCGGTGCGGTCGACATCCTCGAGGAAGACGGCGGCGATACCGGGCTTGCGGCCGGAGAGCCGCGCTTCCGCCATCAGCCCGAGGCGGCGGGCGACGGCGCCGGCAATCTGGTTCTCCCGCCCCGCCCGGGCGGCGAGGACGAAGACGCTGCCGCTCGGCGTATCCGTCGCAACGGCGAGATGCGCCTCCGGCCCGAATTGCGCGCGCAGCCGGGCCGAAAGCGCGGCCGATCCCTGCTGCGGGCCGGCGAGGACCAGCGGGTCCAGCTTCAACACGGCCTGGCTGCCGGCGTCCTGCCGCCTGCCGGCGGCGAGCATGGCGGTGATGCGCTCATGCAGGCCTTCGAGCTGCTCGGGGCCGGAGATGCCCTCGGGCAGGGTCATCTTCAGCAGGTAGTGGCCGGGATGGTGGGCGAGCCAAGCCTGAATCTCAGGATTGAGACGGTCGACCAGCGCATACCAGTCGCAACGATGGACCGGCCGGCCCTCCTCGGCTGAGACCGTTTCGCAGATCACTTCTGCGCTGGCACCGTCCCGCTCCGCCAGCAGGTCATGGGGCGTGCCCTCGACCAGGCCAGTGAAGCGGATGCCGAAGCCGCTCTCGCGCAGCAGGGCGGCGGTGCGCAGCAGGTGGAAGATGGGGATGAGCGTCGCCTCGCCGGTCAGGCCGGCGATGATCTGGTCGCGCATGCGGGCGCGGGGGCCTTCGGGCAGACTATCGGCAAGGCGGACGGCCTCCTCGGCGAAGGCGCAGACCAGGCGATCGGTGCTGCTGGCGCGCGTCAGGGCGCGGCGGCCGGAGAGGCGGGCGAGGGCCAGTTCCAGCGCGTGGCGTTGCTGGGCAGCGCGGCCGGTGAGGGAATTCGCCTGGGCGCGGCTGTCGAGATCGGCCAGCCGGGCCGCCCAGGTCGCTTCGCCGCAGAGCGCGACGAAGGCGTCGAGGCCCGGATTGGCAGCGGTCAGGCTGGGCGAGGCGGGGAAGCTGCTTCCCCTCTTCAGCTGTGCCGGCTGCGGATCGGCGAAGGTCATGGCTTCGTCTCATCCCTCTCGTTGAAGCTGGTAAGCGCCTCCACAGGGAAATCGTCAAGGGGCTTGAACCAGGGGCCGGAACCGCCTTCGGGTCTGCCGCGCTTCTCGCCCTGCTCGCGTTTTCGTTTCCAGCAGGGATTTCATGGCCGATTTCGATCCGCTTCTCGCTTATCTGGACGGGTTCCCAACAGCTCGCTGGAACTACCCCGATGCGCCCGGCACTCCGGCCACCGTCACCTACAGCCTCATGCAAGCCGTTCCCGCCTATGAAGCGCAGGCGAACTATCCTGGTTTCACGCCACTCGACGCATCCATGCAGGCAGCGGCGCGGTCGGCGCTCGGGTCCTGGGCCGAGGTCGCCAACCTGACCTTCACCGAGGTCGCCGATGCCGGCCCGGGCGGCGAGATCCGCATCGGCAGCTTCGATACGCGGCAGCTGCCGGCGGACTCCTCGCTGTATGGGGCGGGCGGCTATTCCTACTACCCGACCTTTGTCGGCGGCGAGCCGATCGACCCGGCCGGCGATGTCTATCTCGGCCGCTATGCCGAGAATGCGCAGGTGGCGCCCGGCGAGTACGGGCTCGAGACCCTGACGCATGAGATCGGCCATGCGATCGGGCTGAAGCATCCCTTCGAGGGCAGCCTGACCCTGCCGGCCGGGAAGCAGGACTTCCGCCATTCGATCATGAACTACGAGACGCCGGAGGACGCCTCGGTGGTGAGCGTCACCGGCACGGCGGAGGATTACAGCTGGGTGCGGACGCCGCTCTACCCGAGCGGGCCGATGCTTGAGGACATCGCCGCCGTGCAGGCGCTCTACGGCGCCAACATGGCCCATGCGGCGGGTGACGACCGCTATGCATGGGCGGCCAATGCGCGCTTCTACGAGACGATCTGGGATGCCGGCGGGACCGACACCATCGACACCTCCAACCAGGTTCTGGACTCGGTGATCGACCTCAGGGCCGGGCATTTCTCCAGCATCGCCATGCGCGGGACGGAGGCGGAGAAGCGGCTGGAGATCCCGGCCTTCGCGACGGAGGCGCCGACCCCGGGCTATGGCGGGCACGACAACCTGGCCATCGCCTATGGCGCGGTGATCGAGAATGCCAAGGGAGGGGCGGGGGACGACACCATCACCGGCAATGCCGCAGGCAATTGCCTGACGGGCAGGGAGGGGACGGACAGGCTCGATGGCGGCCGCGGCAATGACGCGCTCTTCGGCGGGGCGGGGGCGGACAGCTTCGTCATCGGCAATGGCACGGGCGCCGACCGGATCGGCGACTTCACCCATGGCGCCGACCATATCAGGCTGGTCGGCTTCGCCGGGCTGACCCAATTCTCGCAGCTGGCGATCCAGGACCGGGCGGGCGGCGCGGTCATCAGCCTCGATGCGGATGACAGCGTCACCCTGGCCGGCGTCGCCAGGTCGGCGCTGACGGCGGCGGACTTCGTCTTCGCCTAGTTGCGGGGCAGGCGTGCCTCGGTGGGTGCGTCGGGGTTCTGCGCGCGGTGGCGGAGGAGGTGGTCGGCCAGCACCAGGGCCAGCATCGCCTCCCCGACCGGCACGGCGCGGATGCCGACGCACGGGTCGTGGCGGCCCCGGGTCGTCACCTCCACCTCCTGGCCGAAGCGGTCCACCGAGCGGCGGGGAGTGAGGATGGAAGAGGTCGGCTTTACCGCGAAGCGGGCGACGATCGGCTGGCCGGTGGAGATGCCGCCGAGCACCCCGCCGGCATGGTTGTCGCCGAAGAGCACGCGGCCGTCGGGGTCCATGCGCATCTCGTCGGCATTGGCCTCGCCTGTCAGCGCCGCGGCGGCGAAGCCCTCGCCGATCTCGACGCCCTTCACCGCATTGATGCCCATCAGCGCCGCGGCGATGTCGGCGTCGAGCTTGCCATAGACCGGCGCGCCGAGGCCGGGGGGGATGCCCTCCGCCACCAGCTCGATGACGGCGCCGAGGGAGGAGCCGGATTTGCGCGCCTCCAGCAGCCGCTGCTCCCAGCGGAGGGCGGCGGCGCGGTCCGGGCACCAGAACTCGTTCTCCTCCGTCGCAGCCCAATCCCAGGCCGCGCGGTCGATGCGGTCGTCGCCCATCTGAACGAGGGCGCCGCGGATGGTGACGCCCGCCAGCACGCGGCGGGCGACGGCGCCGGCGGCGACGCGCATCGCCGTCTCCCGCGCGGAGGACCGGCCGCCGCCGCGGTGGTCGCGGATTCCGTACTTCAGCTCATAGGCGATATCGGCATGGCCAGGGCGGAAGCGGTCCCTGATCTCGCCGTAGTCCTTGCTGCGCTGGTCCTGGTTCTCGACCAGCAGGGCGATGGGGGTGCCCGTCGTCATTCCCTCGAAGGTGCCGGAGAGGATGCGGACCTGGTCCGGCTCCTGCCGTTGCGTCACGAAGCGGGAAGCGCCCGGGCGGCGGCGGTCGAGGAAGGGTTGGATGTCGGCTTCGGTCAGGGAGAGGCGGGGCGGGCAGCCATCGACGACGCAGCCGATGGCGGGGCCGTGGGACTCGCCCCAGGTGGTGACGCGGAAGAGATGGCCGAAGCTGTTGTGGGACATCGGGCGCGGCGTTCAGACCGTGCTGATGTCGGGCGCGTCCACCGCCTTCATGCCGACCGTGTGGTAGCCGCAATCGACATGGTGCACCTCGCCGGTGACGCCGGAGCCGAGGTCGGAGAGCAGGTAGAGCCCGGCGCCGCCCACATCCTCGATGGTGACGTTCCGCTTCAGCGGCGAGTTGTACTGGTTCCACTTCAGGATGTAGCGGAAGTCGCCGATGCCGCTCGCTGCCAGCGTCTTGATCGGCCCGGCGGAGATGGCGTTCACCCGGATGCCGACGCCGCCCAGGTCGGCGGCCAGGTAGCGGACGCTCGCCTCGAGCGCCGCCTTGGCGACGCCCATGACGTTGTAATGCGGCGTGACGCGTTCGGCGCCGAGATAGCTCATCGTCAGCAGCGCGCCGCCCGGCTTCATCAGCGGCACCGCGCGCTGGCTCACCGAGACGAAGGAATAGGTGGAGACGTCGAGCGCCTGCAGGAAGGCCTCGCGCGGCGTGTCGAGGTAGCGGCCGCGGAGATAGTCCTTGTTGGCGAAGCCGATGGCATGGACCAGGAAGTCAAGCCCGCCCCAGGCCTCCTTGAGGGCGGCGAAGGCGGCATCGACGCTTGCATCGTCGGTCACGTCGCAGGGCAGGACGAGCCTGCTGCCGACGCTTTCGGCCAGCGGACGGACGCGGCGCTCCAGCGCTTCGCCCTGGTAGGTGAACGCGACCTCCGCCCCCTGGGCGGCGACGGCGCGGGCGATGCCCCAGGCAATCGAGCGGTCATTGGCGACCCCCATGACGAGGCCGCGCTTGCCTGCCATGAGCGTGCCGGTGGGGGCGTCTGCGAGGGGCGCGTCGGACATGGTGCGTGGGGACCAGCTCTGGCAGTGTTGTGGTGGCCCTGGCGTGGTGGCACACCCCCGGGCAGCGGGCAAGCCTTAGCGCCCGCACCCCTCGTTACCCGGGATTTCCATCATGGACAGCAGCGCCGCCGACCCGTTTGCCCGTTTCGAGGAATGGATGGCGGAGGCGGCCAAATCCGAGCCGAACGACCCGAATGCCGTCTGCCTGGCGACGTCGACGCCGGATGGCCGTCCCTCGGCGCGGATGGTGCTGCTGAAGGGCATCGATCCGCGCGGCTTCGTCTTCTACACCAACCTCGAGAGCCGGAAGGGCGGGGAGCTGGCGGCCAATCCTGAGGCGGCGCTCTGCTTCCATTGGAAGACGCTGCAACGGAGCGTCCGCGTCGAGGGGCGTGTGGAACCGGTCTCGGCGGAGGAGGCGGATGCCTATTACGCCTCCCGCGCCCGGGGCAGCCGGATCGGCGCCTGGGCCAGCCGGCAGTCGCGGCCGCTGGAAGGCCGCTTCGCGCTGGAGAAGGCGGTGGCCGAGTACACGCTGAAATTCGGCATCGGCGAGATTCCGCGCCCGGAATTCTGGTCCGGCTTCCGGGTGCTGCCGCGGCGGATCGAGTTCTGGCGCGACATGCCCTTCCGCCTGCATGACCGGCAGGTCTTCCACCGGGTCACGGGGAGCGGCGCGGGGGATGCATCCGAGGGCTGGCGGGTGGAGGCGCTCTATCCGTGAGCCTGCCCGCCACGCAGGCCGAGGCGGGGGCGTTGCTCGCGCGTCTGGCCGGCGCGGCGCCGGCCGAGACGCATATCTCGGCGGTCTATGTCGGCCAGCGGGATGCCTGGAAGCTGAAGAAGGCGGTGGCGCTCGGCTTCCTCGACTTCACAAGCCTCGCCGAGCGTGAGCGGCTGCTGCGGCGGGAGCTGGCGCTGAACGCGCCCTTCGCCCCAGGCCTCTATCGGGAGGTGGTGCCGCTCACCCGCGGGGCGGATGGCGCGCTCCGGCTCGGCGGCGACGGCGAGGCGGTGGAGTGGGTGCTGCGCATGGCGCCGCTGCCGCCGGGCGACTTCCTCGAGGCGCAGGCGGCGACCGGGTTCGATGGGGCGCGGCTGGATGCGCTGGCGGATGCCGTCGTCGCCATGCATGCCGCACTGCCGGCGCAGGCCCCGCCCGGCTTCCGCCTGGTGATCGAGGGCAATGGGCGGGCGGCGCTGGGCGCTGGGCTGGCCGAGGGGCGCGTCGCGGCCTGGGTGGAGGCGGCGCTCGGCTGGCTGGCGCGGCTCGGGCCCCTGCTCGCCGCGCGGGCGGGGGAAGGGCGGGTGCGGCGCTGCCATGGCGACCTGCATCTCGGCAATCTCTGCCTCTGGCAGGGGCGAGTGACGCCCTTCGACGCCCTCGAATTCGATGAGGCGCTGGCGACCATCGATACCGGCTACGACCTCGCCTTCCTGCTGATGGATTGCGAGCACCGGCTCGGCCGCGCCGCCGCCAACCGGGTGCTGAACCGCTATGTCGCACGCTCGGGCGATGCCGGGCTGGTCGGGGCGCTGCCGCTCTGGCTCTCGCTGCGGGCGCTGATCCGGGCGCATGCGGAGGCCAGGCGGGGCGGCGACGGCCTCGCCTATCTTGATCGGGCGGAGGCGCTGCTGCGGCCGGCGCCGCCGCGGCTGGTGGCGGTCGGCGGCTTGCAGGGGACGGGGAAGACGCGGCTGGCGCGGGCACTGGCGCCGGGAATCGGCCCGGCGCCGGGGGCGCTGGTGCTGCGCTCGGATGAGATCCGCAAGCGCCTGGCCGGGGTGCCGCCGGAGCAGCGCCTGCCGCCTTCGGCCTACACGCCGGAGGCGAGCGCCGCGGTCTTCGCCGAGCTTGCGGCGTGTGCGGAGGCGGCGCTGCGGGCCGGGCATGCGGTGATCGCCGATGCCGTCTTCCATCGCTCCGGGGAGCGCGCGGCGATCGAGTCTGCGGCGCGGTCGGCGGGGGTGCGTTTCGACGGGTTCTGGCTCACCGCCCCGCGCGCCCTGCTGGAGGCGCGGATCGCCGCCCGCACCGGCGATGCCTCGGATGCCGATGCGGCGGTCCTGGCGGCGGCCGCTGCGTGGGATGCGGGGCCCGTCACCTGGCAGGTGCTGGACGCGGCAGGGGACCCGCTGCCGGCGGCGCGCGAAGCGCTGGGCTGCAACGGTGCCGATCCGTGCTAGAAACCGGGCTTCCGCGCCGTTTGGGAGACGCGCCATGGCCTATCGTCGTTTGCTCCTGCCCCTCACCGGCACCGCCGCCGGGGAGGCTGCGCTCGCCACCGCGCTGATGGTGGCGCGCATCTGGAACGCGCATGTGCATTGCCTGCATGTCCGGGTCGATGCCCGGGACGTGGCGCCGCTGGCCGGCGAGGGCCTCTCGGGCGCCATGATCGAGGAGATGATGGCGGCGACGGAGCGCGAGAGCGGCGACCGCGCCGGCCGCGTCCGCGCCCTGTTCGACCGCTTCGCCGGCACCTCGGGCGGCGTCGCCATCGCCGACAGCGCCGAGACCGCGCTCAAGACCGACGGGCCGACGCTGTCCTTCGAGAGCATCGCCGGACGGGAGGAGGATGTGGTCGCGCAGCAGTCGCGCCTCTACGACATGGCGGTGGTGCCGCATCCGGAGGCGGATGAGGATGTCTCCTCCTCCGACGCGCTGCATGCGGTGCTGTTCGATTCGGGCCGGCCGGTGCTGATCGCGCCGCGGGAGGTGCCGCGGGCGATCGGCACCCGCGTCTGCTGCGCCTGGAACGGCTCGGCCGAGAGCGCCGCCGCCGTCGCCGCGGCGCTGCCCTGGCTGCAACGGGCCGAGGCCGTCCGCCTGCTCTATGCGGACGAGTACCAGCGGCGCGGGCCGAAAGTGGAGGGCATCCGCACCTACCTCCGCTGGCACGAGATCGAGGCGGAGCCGGTGCTGTTCAAGCCGATGACCAAGGATGTCGGCGCCGGCCTGCTCGGCGCGGCGCGGGACTTCGACGCGGACCTGCTCTGCATGGGGGCCTACAGCCACTCGCGGCTGCGCCAGCTCATCCTCGGCGGCGTCACCCGGCATGTCCTCGAGAACAGCGACATGCCGGTGCTGATGTGCCGCTGAGCGGGATCGCCGAAGGGCGGCATCGCCTGGAGGCGTGACTCGTGCGGCCCGGACCATGCCGAGCCATGGTCCACGATCCGGCGATCGGGGATCATGACCCAAGGCCCGTTGCGGCGGCGGCCCCGGCGCCGCATGATCCCGCCCCGGTTTCGGCTGGGAGAACGAGGATGAGCCCTATCTGGACGCGGCGTGGCCTGCTCGGCGGCGCCCTGGCCCTGCCCTTCATCCGCACGGCGCAGGCGCAGCAGACGCTAGAATGGGTGGCGGGCTCGCTCGGCGGCGGCTGGTACACCATGGCCGCCGGCCTCTCCGCCCTGGTCAAGGACGAGAACCCGGACCTGCAGATCCGCGTCGTCCCGGGCGGGGGGCTGGCCAATTCCACCCGCGTCAACCGCGCCCAGTCGCCGATGGGCTGGGGCATCGACACCTTCGCCGCCGCCGCCCGGGCGGGGTCGGAGCCCTACTCGGAGAAGCACGAGGCGCTGCGCTGCCTCGGCACCGGCTATTCGCCGACCGAGTTCCACTTCCTCCGCCGCGCCGATGGCGGGCCTGAGGACATGCGCGCCATCCTGACGCAGCGGGGGCTGCGCATCGCCTGCCCGCAACGCTCCTCGACCGATGAGATGACGCTGCAGCGCATCCTGCGATTCCTCGGCACCAGCCCGGACAGGATCAGGTCCGAAGGCGGGCGCTACCTGAACGGCAGCTATGCCGATATCGGCTCCGCCTATTCGGACGGGCAGGTCGACTACCTCTTCGTGGCGCTGGCCAAGCCCGCGGCCATCGTCACCGAGATCGCCCAGGGGCGGCGGCCCGGCAGGTTGGTCGAGTTCCCTGCCGATATCCGCCGCCACCTGATCGACCAGTATGCCTATGCCGAGGGGGTGCTGCCGGCCGCGACCTACCCGGCGCTGCAATCGGGCGACGTGCCGGTGACGATGATGGACAGCGTGCTCATGGTGCATGAGAGCATGCCGGAAGAGGCCGCCTACAAGATCACCCGCACGCTGATCCGCAACAAGGGCCAGCGCCTGATCTCCATCCATGCCAGCATGGGCGCCTGGGACCCGGCCGCCTCGGTGCGGTATCAGGGCTTGCCGCTGCATCCGGGCGGGATGAAGGCCTTCAGGGAGGCGGGCGTCCTCTCCTAGCTGCCAGGGGCGGCAAGGTCCTTGCATAGGGGCGAAGCATCATGCGCGACCTCGCCGGCCCCCTGAAGCTGATCGTCACCCTGTGGCTGGCCGCGGCCTCGGCCATCCACCTCTATTTCGGCGGGTTCGGCTTTCCCGAGCCGATCACGCTCCGCGCCTTCCACCTGCTGGTCTTCGTCCCGCCGCTCTTCCTGCTCTATCCGGCGCGGCCCGGCCGCTCGCCGGCGCGGCGGCCGAGCCTCGTCGACTGGCTCTGGGTGATCGCCGCCGCAGTGCCGCATGGCTGGGTGATGTGGCACTGGGCCGAGGTCTCGGACCGGATGGAGTATGTCGACCCCTTCGGCTGGGAGATGATGGTGCTGGCCGTGCTGGCGATCGTCACCCTGCTCGAGGCGACGCGGCGGGCGGTCGAGGTCGGGCTCGCCTGGATGATCGTCATCTCGATCGGCTACATGGCCTTCGGGCACTACATCCCCGGCCTGCTGAACAGCCGGCCCTTCAGTCTGGCCGAGATCCTCGAGGCCTCCTGGCTGGTGCCGACGGCGGGCGGGATCTATGGGCCACTGACCGGCATCGTGGCGACGACCATCGCCGTCTTCATCGTCTTCGGCGCCTTCATGCAGGGCAGCGGCACAGGGCGGCTCTTCACCAATCTCGGCGCGGCCGCGGCGGGGCGCTACACGGGCGGGCCGGCCAAGGTCGCGGTCATCACCTCCGGCCTCTTCGGGACGATGAGCGGCAGCAGCGTCTCCAACGTCATCACCACGGGGGCGATGACCATCCCGCTGATGATCCGCATCGGCTACCGGCCGACGGTCGCCGCGGGGATCGAGAGCGCGGCCTCGGTCGGCGGGGCGCTGATGCCGCCGGTGATGGGGGCGGCCGCCTTCGTCCTCGCCGAGATCACCGGCATCGCCTATGGCGAGATCGTCGTCGCGGCGGCCATCGGGGCGGCGCTCTACTACTTCGCCATCCTCGCCGCGGTGCACTTCGAGGCGAAGAAGGCCGGCATGGCGCCGATGCCGCTGCGCGACATCCCCGCCTGGCGCGAGGTCGCGCAGGATGCGCATCTCGTCATCCCGGTTGCCGTGCTGGTCTGGATGATGATGGACCGCTGGAGCGGCAATTTCGCCGCCTTCGTGGCGACGCTCGCCATGGTCGGCGTCGCTGCGCTGCGCCGCCGGAGCCGCATGGGCTGGCGGCAGGTGCTGGAGAGCCTGACGAATGCCGGGCTGACCATGGCGCCGCTCGCCGTCTCCATCGCCGGCGCGGGCATCGTCGTCTCAGCGCTGACGGCGACGGGGCTGGTCGTGGCGCTGGGCGGCATCATCAAGGACCTGGCGGCCGGGAATTTCGCGCTGCTGCTGATCCTGCTGGCGGTCACCGTGCTGATCCTCGGCATGGGGATCCCGACGACGCCGAGCTACATCATCGCCGCCGCCATCGGCGTGCCGCAGATCCTCGACCTCGGCAGCAAGGCGCTCGGCGTCCCGGCTGAGGACCTGCTGCTGCCGGCGCATCTCTTCGTCTTCTACTTCGCGGTGCTGGCCGATGCCTCGCCACCCGTGGCGGCGGCGGCCTTCGCGGCGGCGGCCATCGCCAAGGCCTCCCCGCTGGTCTCGAGCAACCATGCGACGCGGCTCGGCATCGCCGGCTTCACCGTGGGCTTCGCCTTCCTCTACGACCCGGGGATCATGCTGCGCGGCTCGCTCGCCGACATCCTGACCGCGACAGCGATCCAGGTGGGCGCGCTGACGGCGATCTGCGCGGCCTATGCCGGCTTCCTACTGGCGCCGATGGGCTGGGCCTCGCGGCTGCTGCTGGGCGGGGCAGGGCTCTTCGCCGCTTTCTACCATGGCGTGACGGACCTGGTGCGGCTGGCGGTCGCGCTCGGCGTGCCGGGGCTGATCGCCGCCGTGCAACTCATCCGCCTGCCGCGGGCGGCCGCGCCGCGCATCCCAGGAGAGTGACGATGCTGAAGCCATTCCTGCTCGCCCTGGCGCTGCTGGCGCCGGGAATCGCGGCCGCGCAGCAGGCGGCAAGCGCGGGGCCGACCCTCTCGGCCGTGCGGGCTCGCGGCGCCCTCTCCTGCGGCATCTCGACCGGCGACCCGGCCTGGAGCCAGCCGGACAGCCGCGGCATCTGGCAGGGGATGGATGCGGATCTCTGCCGCGCCATTGCCGCCGCGGTGCTCGGAAGGCCGGAGCGGCTGGTATGGCAGCACCTCACCGGGCAGAACCGCTTCCCGGCGCTCGCATCTGGCCAGGTCGAGGTGCTGACGCGGACGACGACCTGGACCCTGGCGCGGGACTCGATGCTCGGGCTCAATTTCACCGCGCCGAATTTCTACGACGGCCAGGGCTTTCTCGTGCATGCCGCGAGCGGCATCACCAGCATCCGCCAGCTCGACGGCGCGACCATCTGCTTCGTCTCCGCCAGCACGCATGAGCTGAACCTGCAGGACTGGTCGCGCAGCCAGGGCATCCGCTTCGCCCCGGTGATCTTCGCCGAGAAGGACGAGGCGCGGCGGGCCTATGAGAGCAACCGCTGCGACAGCTACACCGGCGATGCCAGCCAGCTCGCCGCCATCCGCGGCGCCTTCCCCGAGCCGTCGCGGCATGTGCTGCTGCCGGAGCGGATCAGCAAGGAGCCCTATGCGCCCTCCGTACGCCAGGGCGACGACCAGTGGTTCGACATCGTCCGCTATGTTGTCTTCGGCCTCGTCGAGGCGGAGGAACTCGGCATCACCCGCGCCAATGCGGACCGGCTGCTGGCCGAGAGCCCGAGCCCGGCGGTGCAGAGGCTGCTCGGCAGGACGGGCGACCTCGGGCCGACGCTCGGCCTCGATCGGGGCTGGATGCTGAATGCGGTGAAGGCCGTCGGCAATTACGGCGAGATTTACGAGCGGCATCTCGGCAAGAACAGCCCGGTCGGGCTGCCGCGCGGGCTCAACGACCTCTGGACGCGCGGCGGGCTGATGGTGGCGCCGCCGATGCGCTGACCTACTCCCGCTCGTAGATCAGCCGTGCCCGCACCGTGCCGGGCAGGGCGCGAAGCTCACCGAGGATGGCCTCGGCCTCGTCCCGCGCCTCGACGCTCTCGACCACGACGTAACCGAGCTCGGCCTGGGTCTGGTAGTACTGCGCGGTGATGTTGAGCCCCCGCCGGCCGAAGGCCTCGTTGATTCGGGACAGCATGCCGGGCGCGTCGCGGTGGACATGGATCCAGCGCGCGCCGCTCGCCCTGGCGGGAAGCTGCACCTGGGGGAAGTTCACCGCCCCCATGGTCGCGCCCGTGTCGCTGAAGTCGATCAGCTTCCGCGCCACCTCCTGGCCAATGCGGGACTGGGCCTCCTGCGTGCTGCCGCCGATATGCGGCGTCAGGATGACGTTGGGCAGGCCCTGGACCGGGCTCTGGAAGCGCTCGCCGTTGCGGGCCGGCTCCTCCGGGAAGACGTCGGCGGCGAAGCCGAGCAGGTGGCGGTCGCGCAGCGCCTGCGCGACGGCCTCGAGGTCGACCAGCGAGCCGCGGGCGTTGTTGATGAGGATGGCGCCAGTCTTCATCCGGGCGACCTGGGCCGCGCCGATCATGCCGATGGTCTCGGACGTCTCCGGCACGTGGAGCGTGACGATGTCGGCCTCGGCCAGCAGGTCGCCGAGGCTGGCGCAGGGGCGGGCATTGCCATGCGGCAGCTTGGTGGTGTGGTCGAAATAGATCACCCGCAGGCCGAAGGCCTCGGCCAGCACCGAGAGCTGGCTGCCGATATTGCCGTAGCCGACGATGCCGAGCGTCCGGCCGCGCACCTCGAAGCTGCCCTCGGCCGACTTGTCCCAGCCGCCCTGATGGGCGGAGCGGGAGCGGTCCGGGATGCCGCGGAGCAGCATCACCACCTCGCCCATCACCAGCTCGGCGACGGAGCGGGTGTTGGAGAAGGGGGCGTTGAAGACGGGGATGGCGCGGAGCGCGGCCGTTGCTAGGTCGACCTGGTTGGTGCCGATGCAGAAGCAGCCGACGGCGATCAGCCGGTCCGCCGCCTCTAGGGCGGTGCCGGTCAGCTGGGTGCGCGAGCGGATGCCGAGGAGGTGGACGCCCTGCAGCGCCCGGGCGAGGTCCGGGCCATCCAGCGCCTTCGGCATGCGGGTGACGTTCTCGTAGCCGGCGGCGGCCAGGAGCTCGACCGCGCTGTCGGAGATGCCTTCCAGCAGGAGGACGCGGATGCGGTCCTTGGGGAGGGAGAGGCGGTCGGACATGGAGGCTCCAGGGCGGCAGACGGCGGCGGCAAACGGGGGCGCTTCTTGCGCCCTTACGAGCCTGCCGCCAAGCCCGGCGTGCGGAGGGCCAGGGCCCGGGTGCGGTAGCGGGCGACCTGCTGGCCGGCGGGGACCTTCTGGAAGACCAGGAAATAGCTGTGGTTCTTCCGCGCATGCACCTGGCGGAGCAGGCGTGCCACCCCCGGCCGGTTGGGGCGCATCAGCACGAAAAGGTCCCGGGCATAGAAGCCGAGCCCGGCGAGGCCGGTGACGATCTGCACATGGGTCAGCTCCTGCCGGTTGGCGCTGACCTCGTCCTGGCACTTGACGATGAGGATGCCGTGGTCGCGCAGCACCCGCCGCGCCTCGGCGGCCGCGGCCAAATAGAGGTCGAGCACGGCCTGGTGCCAGCGCCCGCCCCCCGGCGCCTCGCCCTCGCCGCCGGCGGCGTAGTAGGTGCGGAGGCCGGCATGGCTGCCGAGCCCGCCGCGCGTCGCCGATTTCGGGCGGAGCAGGCCCTCCATGTAGGGCGGGTCGAGCACCAGCGCGTCGAGGCTGCCATCCGCATGGGGGAGGGCGCGGCAATCCGTCCCCGTGGCGAGGTCGGAGGGCAGCACCTGGTAGAGCCCCTCCGGCACCTGCTGCCAGAAGACGCCCTGGCCGTAGGTCACATCGGCGATGACCGCCCCGGGCGGGACGTGCAGGGCCAGGACCTGCGGGAAGAGGGCGGCATTACCCCCGGCATGGGCAGAGAGCACCACATCCGCCGTCGCGCTGCCGCCCTGCACCCGGCGGGCGCGGGGCGGGGCCTCCGCCGCGTCACTCATGCGCGCTGGCGGCGCGAAGGGCGCGGATCTCGGCCTCCAGCAGGCCTGGATCGGGGGCGATGTGCCATTCGGCGCGCATGGCGACGGCATGGGCGAGGCGGCGCTTGTAGTCGGCGCGGGGAATCTCGTGGGCGCCGAATTGCGACAGGTGCTCGGTCAGGAACTGGCTGTCGAGCACGGTGAAGCCACCGAGGCGGAGCCGCGCCACCAGATGCACCAGCGCGACCTTCGAGGCATCCCGCGCCCGGCTGAACATGCTCTCGCCGAAGAAGGCGGCGCCGAGGATGACGCCATAGAGGCCGCCGACCAGCCGCCCCTCCTGCCAGACCTCGATGGAATGGGCATGGCCCTGGCGGTGGAGGGCGAGAAAGAGATGCTCGATTTCCGGGTTGATCCAGGTGTCCTCCCGCCCCGGCGCGGCGGCGGCACAGCCGGCGATGGCCGCGGCGAAGTCGCGGTCGGCGGTGACCTCGTAGGGGCCGGAGAGGACGGTCCGCATCAGCCGCTTCGGGAGGTGGAAGCCCTCAAAGAGCGGGATGATTCCGCGCCGCTCCGGATCGAGCCAGTAAAGCCGGTCGCCCCCGCGGCTCTCCGCCATGGGGAAGAGGCCGGCGCGATAGGCGCGGAGCATGAGCTCCGGTGTGATGTCGATGTGGCGGCGGCTCATGCGGGGGCGACCGGCCGGCGGAACACCATGTCAGGCCCCCGGCTGCTGCGGTCGCGGCAAGGGGGAGGCCGTCGTCCCGGCCTCCAGGGCGCGACCGATTCGATGTGGGAAGCGCTCCTTCGCCTCGGCGATGTTGTGGCGCGACATGGGGGCAGCATAGCCAGCCGCCCGACCGGCCGCCACCGTTTCCCCTTCAGCCCTGCGCGAGCCGGCGGGCGACGAAGCGCTCCAGCCAGTGGATCGTATAGTCCCCGGCCTGGAACTCCGGATCCTCCATGATCGCCCGGTGGAGCGGCAGGGTGGTGTTGATCCCGTCCACCACCATTTCGGCAAGGGAGCGCTTGAGCCGTGCGATGGCCTCCGCCCGGGTCGCGCCATGGACGACGAGCTTGGCGATCAGGCTGTCGTAATGCGGCGGCACGGCGTAGCCGGAATAGAGCGCGCTGTCGACGCGCACCCCGAGCCCGCCCGGCGCGTGATAGGTGTGCACCCGGCCGGGGGAGGGGGCGAAGGTGTCGGGGTCCTCCGCCGTGATCCGGCATTCGATGGCATGGCCATGGAAGCGGATCTCCGGCTGGTCGTAGCCGAGCGCCTCGCCGGCGGCGACGCGGAGCTGCTCCTTCACCAAGTCGATGCCGCAGACCATCTCGGTCACCGGGTGCTCCACCTGCAAGCGGGTGTTCATCTCGATGAAGGCGAACTGGCCGTCCTGCCAGAGGAATTCCAGCGTTCCGGCATTGCGGTAGCCGAGCTCGCGCAGCGCCCGTGTCACCTGCGCGCCCAGCGCGTCGCGCTCGGCGGCGTTCAGCACGGGCGAGCCCGCCTCCTCGACCAGCTTCTGGTGGCGGCGCTGGAGCGAGCAGTCGCGCTCGCCGAAATGCACGACGTTGCCATGGGTGTCCGCCAGGACCTGCAGCTCGATATGGCGCGGGCGGTCGAGGTACTTCTCGAGATAGACCTCGTCATTGCCGAAGGCGGCTTTGGCCTCGGTGCGGGCGACGCGCCAGGCCTCCTCCAGCTCGTCCTCGGAACGGGCGACCTTCATGCCGCGCCCGCCGCCGCCGGCGGCGGCCTTGATGAGGACGGGGTACTTGACCTCGGAGGCCACCTGCCGCGCCTCCTCGATCGAGGAGAGGGCGCCGAGGCTGCCGGGGACGAGCGGCACGCCGAGCCGGCGCATCGCGTCCTTCGCCTGGATCTTGTCGCCCATCATGCGGATATGGGCGGGGGAGGGGCCGATGAAGGCGAGGCCGTGGGCCTCCACCATCTCGGCGAAGGAGGCGTTCTCGGACAGGAAGCCGTAGCCGGGATGCACCGCATCCGCGCCGGTGATGGCGGCGGCGGAGAGGATGGCGGCGACGTTCAGGTAGCTGTCGCGCGCGGCCGGCGGGCCGATGCAGACGCTTTCATCGGCGAGGCGCACATGCATGGCGGAGGCATCGGCCGTGGAATGCACGGCGACGGTGCGGATGCCCATCTCCTGGCAGGCGCGGTGGACACGCAGCGCGATCTCGCCGCGGTTGGCGATCAGGACCTTGCCGAACATCACTTGTCACCCGCGCTGCGGGCGAGGGCCGGCCGAGCCACGCCTCCGCGCCATCCGGCGCTCCGGCGATCGGACGGCATGTCGCTGCGCGCCATCATTCGACGATCAGCAACGGCTCGCCATACTCGACCGGCGTGCCGGACTCGACGAGGATGCGGGTGACCGTGCCGGCGCGGGGGGCGCGGATCTGGTTGAAGGTCTTCATCGCCTCGATCAGCAGCAGGGTCTGGCCCTGCGCCACCTTGGCGCCGACGGTGACGAAATTCGGCTGGCCCGGCTCCGGCGAGAGGTAGGCGACGCCGACCATGGGCGAGGCAACGAGGCCCGGATGCTTGGCGTCCGGCACCTCCGCCTCGACGGCGACGGCGGCCACGACCGGCACGGCGGCGGCCGGCGGCGCGGCGGCGGGCAGCATGCTGGCGGGCCAGGCCATGGTGGCTGCGGCCTGGGGCGGCGCAGGGGGCTTCCGCGCCACGCGGATGCGGCTGTCCTTCTCGACCAGCTCGATCTCGGTCAGGTCCGTGTCCCGCAGGATCTGCGCCAGGGCGCGGATCGCCTCCGGGTCGAATTGGATGCCGTTGCTCATGCTCGTCCTCAGGCTTCGTCGTCGTCCGGCTCGTCGGTGCCGATCAGCCCGGCCATCGCCTCGAGCGCCAGGGCATAGCCCTGGACGCCAAGCCCGGCGATGACCCCGGTCGCGGCCTTCGAGACGAAGCTGTGCTGCCGGAATTCCTCGCGGCGGTGGATATTGGTGATGTGGACCTCGATCACCGGCAGCTCCACCGCCAGCAGGGCGTCCATCAGCGCGATGGAGGTGGTGGTGTAGCCGGCCGGGTTGATCACGATCCCCGCCGCCCGCCCGCGGCATTCCTGCACCCAGGTGATCAGCTCGCCCTCGCCGTTCGTCTGCCGGAAGTCGATGGCGAGGCCGAGCCCCTCCGCCACCTCGGCGCAGAGCGCCTCCACGTCGTCGAGGGTGGCGGAGCCGTACTTCTCCGGCTCCCGCACGCCGAGCAGGTTGAGGTTCGGGCCATTCAGGACGACGACCAGCGGGGGCGACATGGGAGCATATCCGGCGGGGATCGGGGCGGTTGCGCTAGCACGGAGGGGTTTCGGGGGGCAAGCGGATGGGCCCCCATAGGCTTGCCCTGTCGCCCGCCTTGTCCTCCGCCCCCCGCTTCGCCACATTCCGGGCCATGGAGGCGCAGATCCAGATCACCGTGAATGGCGAGCCCCGGCAGGAGCCGGCGCCCGTCACCCTGGCCGAGCTGCTGGAGCGGATCGGGCTCGACACGCGCAAGGTCGCGGTCGAGCGCAATCTCGAGATCGTCCCCCGCTCCACCTATGCCGCGACGCAGCTCGCTGCCGGCGACCGGTTGGAGATCGTGCATTTCATCGGCGGAGGCTGAACCATGGACGGATTGCCACAGCCTGCCCAGGACGACAGCTGGGAGGTCGCCGGCCTGCGCTTCCGCTCGCGCCTGATCGTCGGCACAGGGCGCTACAAGGACCTCGAGGAGACGGGCCGGGCCATCGAGGCCTCCGGCGCCGAGATCGTCACCGTCGCCGTGCGCCGGGTCAATCTCGGCGACCCGAAGGCGCCGATGCTGCAGGACCATGTCGACCCGCGGCGCTACACCTACCTGCCGAACACCGCCGGCTGCTTCACCGCCGAGGATGCCGTGCGCACCCTGCGCCTGGCGCGCGAGGCGGGGGGGTGGAACCTCGTCAAGCTCGAGGTGCTGGGGCCGCCGCCCTTCCTCTACCCGGACATGCGGGCGACCTTCGAGGCGCTGGAGGCGCTGCTGAAGGACGGCTTCCAGGTCATGGTCTACTGCTCGGACGACCCGGTCGCGACGCGGCGCCTGGAGGAGATGGGCGCGGTTGCCGTCATGCCGCTCGGCGCGCCGATCGGCTCCGGCCTCGGCATCCAGAACCCGGTGATGATCCGGGCGATCATCGAGCAGGCGCGCGTACCGGTGCTGGTCGACGCCGGCGTCGGCACCGCTTCCGACGCGGCCTTCGCCATGGAGCTCGGCTGCGACGCGGTGCTGATGAACAGCGCCATCGCCCATGCGCAGGATCCGGTTCGGATGGCATGGGCGATGAAGGCGGCGGTGGAGGCGGGGCGGCAGGCCTTCCTCGCCGGGCGGATGCCGCGGCAATACGCGGCCGACCCGTCGAGCCCGCTCGCCAAGGGGATCATCGGCCGGAATTAACGCCCGGCCGGTCAACCATTGCCGAGTCGCCTGCGGCAAATTCCCCGGCACTTTCGCATCGCGGCAGGCGGATCAGCGGGAACCGCAGCGGGCTCCCGGCGTAGTTTCCGGTGCCTCGGCGGGGGCGCGGGAAAAAAATCTGGGCCGACCTGCATTTTCCGCTTTCCACCCTCGGAGGTGGGGCCTATATGCCGGCTCAGACGCAGTACGCACGTGCCTCTGGCCCCAGGCCCACGGAACCCGGCGCCCCTCCACAACGGCGCAGCCTAGATACGGTCACCGCGGCGCAAGGTTTACGCAACGACGTCAAGCGTTCTGGCAACCCCGTGGGGCGCAAGCCTCGTGGTCCGTTTGGTCGCTGGTTCGTTCGACCGTTTCGTCAATCTGGGGCCGCTGCCCGATCCGGGGTGGTCCTGCAGTCTGTAGGGAATAGTGCGATGACCCCCAAGGTCTCCCGCTTCCTGCGCGACCACGCGCCGGCCACGCCATGCCTCGTGCTGGACGTCGATCGGGTTGAAGAGAACTACCGGCGCCTGACGGCCGCCCTGCCGCTCGCCCGCATCTACTATGCCGTGAAGGCCAACCCGGCCGCGCCGGTGCTGGAGCGCCTGGTCGGCCTCGGCTCCTCCTTCGATGCCGCGAGCTGGGAGGAGGTCTCCTCCTGCCTCGCCGCCGGCGCCCGGCCGGAGGCGATCTCCTTCGGCAACACGGTGAAGAAAGAGAGCGCGATCCGCGCCGCCCATGAGGCCGGCGTCCGCATGTTCGCCTTCGACAGCGAGGCGGAGCTGCGCAAGCTCGCCCGCTCCGCCCCCGGCGCGCGCGTCTACTGCCGCATCCTTGTCGGCAATGTCGGCGCCGAGTGGCCGCTGTCGAAGAAGTTCGGCTGCGAGCTCGAGATGGCGCGCGAGCTGATGATCCTCGCCGGCGAGCTCGGCCTCGACCCCTTCGGCCTATCCTTTCATGTCGGCAGCCAGCAGACCCGGACGGATGCCTATGAGGCGGCGATCGCCAAGGCCGCCATGCTCTTCACCGACCTGCGCGATGCCGGGGTGAAGGTGCGGATGGTCAACCTGGGCGGCGGCTACCCGGTGCGCTACCGCTCCGAGGTGCCGGAGATCGACGATTTCGGCGCGGCCATCATGGGCGCGATGACCGAGCATTTCGGCAATGCCCTGCCGGAGATCGTCATCGAGCCGGGCCGCTTCATGGTCGGCGATGCCGGCGTGGTCAGCGCCGAGGTGGTGCTGGTCTCGCGCAAGGCGAAGGACGACCCGGTGCGCTGGGTCTATCTCGACATCGGCCGCTTCGGCGGGCTGGCCGAGACCGAGGGCGAGGCGATCAAGTATGCCTTCCGCACTCCCCATGACGGCGAGGCGGATGGGCCGGTGACGATCGCCGGGCCGACCTGCGACAGCACGGACACGCTCTACGAGCGCAGCAACTACCGCCTGCCGCTCTCGCTCGACTGCGGCGACCGGGTGGAGCTGCTGGCGACGGGGGCCTATGTGACCAGCTATGCCAGCCAGGCCTTCAACGGCTTCCGGCCGCTGGCCGAGCACTACGTCTGATTCTTTCCGTTTCCAAGGCCGCACCGGGCGCATAGTCTTGCGCCATGGACGAAATCGACCGGAACATCACCATCGCGCTGCAGCTGGATGGCAGCGCGGGGCTGGCGGAGCTGGCGAAGGTGGCGGGGCTTTCGGTCTCCGCCACGGCCGAGCGGGTCAAGCGGCTGGAGGAGCGCGGCGTCATCCGTGGCTGGCGGGCCGATATCGACCCGGTGGCCGCCGGCTGCCCACTGCTGGTGCATATCCTCGTCACCGTCGCGCCTGGGCGGGACGAGGCCGCCTTCCGCAAGGCGATGCGGCGGCAGGAAGCGGTGCTGGAATGCCACGCCATCACCGGCGACTGGACCTACCTGCTGAAGGTGCGGCTCGCCGACCTGCCGGCGCTCGATGCCTTCCTCAATGACGAGCTGCGCGCCCAGTCGGGCGTGCAGCGGGTGGAGACGCTGCTGGCCATCGCCACGGTGAAGGAGACCTCCATCCTGCCGGTCTCGCCGGCGACCGAGGAGTAGGATGGGCCGGGGAGACGGGACCCTCCCCGGCCTGTTCACCGATTTCCGTCAGTTCGCCGCCCGCACCGCCATTGCGATGGTGCGCTCGTCCATGCGGGCTTCGTAGGTGAGGCCTTTCCGCAAGGCCCAGCTGTTCACGAGCTGGTACAGCGGAATGATGGCGACATCCTCCATCGCCATCGTCACCGCCTCGCGCAGCAGCTGCTCGCGCTGCCGGTCGTCGATGGTGGCGGCGGCGCGGGCGGTCAGCGCGTCGAGCTCCGGGTTGGAGTAGCGGCCGCTGTTGCTGGCGCCGGTGCGGCGCTCGCGGTCATAGGTGCCGAGGATGTTGACCAGCGCATAGCTCGCCTCGCCGGTCACGCTGCCCCAGCCGCTGAGGCGGATGGCATATTCCTGCCGGTTGGAGCGCTGCGAGAAGCTGGACCAGGGCACCGCCTCCACCTCCGTGCGGATGCCGATGCGGGTGAACATCTGCGCCACTGCCTGCGCCGTCTTGGCGTCGTTCGGGTAGCGGTCGTTCGGGCTGTGCAGCGTCATGCGGAAGCCCTGCGGGAAGCCGGCTTCGGCGAGCAGCCGCTTGGCGCCATCCGCGTCGAAGGCGGGGGCGCGGACCTCCGGGTTGTAGCCGAAGGTGCCCTCAGGCAGCCACTGCCCGGTCGGCTGCGCGGTGCCCTCCATCACCCGCTCGGCCAGCGCCTGGCGGTTGATCGAGAGGGAGAGGGCGCGGCGCACGCGGACATCGTTGAAGGGATTGGCGGCGAGCGGCTTGCCGTCGTTGTCGCTGATGAAGGGCACGTCGCGCTGCCGCGAGTGGTCCATCAGCAGGTAGATGAGGCGGAGGCCCTGGATTTCGGAGATCGTCACCTTCGGGTCCCGCTTCATCCGTACGAGGTCGGTGGAGGGCACCTGGTCGATCAGGTCGACATCGCCGGCGAGCAGCGCCGCGGTGCGGGCACCGTCGTTGCCGATGAAGCGATAGTTGACGCGTGCCCAGGGCTCCGGCCCGCGGAAATAGGCCGGGTTGCGGGCCAGCTCGGTGCGGTCGCCGGAGCGGTAGGCGACCAGCCGGTAGGGGCCGGTGCCGATCGCCGCGCGGCCATTGTTGAAATCCTCCGTGCTGGCGCCCTCCGCCGCATGGCGGGCGATGACGGCGACGGAGGCGAGCTCGGTCGGCAGCAGCGGGTGCGGCTGGGCGGTGTGGAAGCGGACGGTCAGCGGGTCGATCACTTCGACGCGCTCGATGGCGCGGACGAAGCCGCCGAAGCCGCCCGGGCTGCCTGGCACGCTCGGCGAGCGCAGGATGGTGAAGGCGACATCCTCGGCGGTGAAGTCGCGCCCGTCATGCCACTTCACGCCGGGGCGGAGCTTGAACTCCCAGACCCTCTCCCCGATCACCCGCCAGCTTTCGGCCAGGCCTGGATAGGGCTGCGCCCGCGCATCCCGCTCCACCAGCCGGTCGAAGATGTGCATCGCCAGGCTGTTGTTGGGCGAGGCATTGAAGAAATGCGGATCGACCGAGGTGACGGAGCCGGCGATGCCGATGTTCAGCGTGGTCTCACCGTTCTGGGCGAGGGCGGGGGTGGCGGTGAGCAGGGCGGCGGCGAGGCCGAGGCCCGTGGCGGTGCGGTGGTGCATGCATGTCTCCCGGATGGCGGTGAGATTACCGGCCGTTGCGCCCGCCGCCAACCGCGTGGCACCGGCCTCGTGAACGGAGCGGCGGGTGAGCGCGAGGCCTGGCCTGGCGCCTGGCTGCCTGCGGTCGCGCCATGCCGTGCGCGGCCTGCCGCCGGCTTGTGCGTTATGCCTGAGACTTCGCCATGGGCGGGGCCGGGCAGCCGGGCCAGGAGGGAAGCTGGCGAGAGGATGACCGGAATGCTAGCTTTCTCGTCGCTGGGGCTTCCGAGGGACACAATGACAGGATTTCGTCACGCGGCCGGTCTGGCCGCCGGTCTGGCAATTGCCGCCCTGGCTCTCGGGCCGGCGGCAGCGCAAACGCTCACCATGGGCGTGGGCGCGCCCGTCACCTCGATCGACCCGCATTACCATCAGCTCTCGCCGAACACGGCGGTGGGCCACATGATCTTCAGCGGGCTGACCCAGACGGATGCGAATGCCCGCATTGCGCCGGGGCTGGCCGAGAGCTGGCGCCCGGTTTCCGATACGGTCTGGGAGTTCAAGCTCCGCCAGGGCGTGACCTTCCACAACGGCTCGCCCTTCACCGCCGAGGATGTGGCCTTCACCTTCGACCGCGTGCCGAAGGTGCCGAACTCGCCCTCCTCCTATGCCATCTACACGCGGCCGATCACCCGGGTGGAGATCGTCGACAGCCACACGCTCCGGCTCCATACCGCCTCGCCCTATCCGCTGATGCCGACCGACCTCGCCAGCGTGATGATCCTCGACCGCGAGACGCATGGGGCTGCGACGACCGAGGGCTTCAATGCCGGGCCGATGGCGGTGGGCACCGGGCCCTTCCGCATGGTCAGCCACCGCAACGGCGACCGCATCGAGTTCGAGCGCAACGACGGCTATTTCGGTCCGCGCCCGGCCTGGAACCGTGTCACCTACCGGATGATCACCAATGATGCGGCGCGCACCGCGGCGCTGCTCGCCGGCGATGTGGACGTGATCGACCAGGTGCCGACCAGCGACCTCGCCAAGCTGCGGACCGACCAGCGGCTGACGCTGGCCGAGACCACGGGGCTGCGCGTCATCTTCCTCAGCTTCGACCATATGCGGGACGAGGCCTCGCCCTTCGTCACCGACAACGAGGGCAAGCCGACCCCGCGCAACCCGCTGCGCGATGTGCGGGTGCGCCGTGCCCTCTCCATGGCGGTCGACCGCAACGCCATCACCGAGCGCGTGATGGAGAATGCGGCGATCCCCGCCGGGCAGTTCCTGCCGGAGGGGAGCTTCGGCTACGTGTCCGGCCTCAACCCGCCGCGCTTCGATGCCGAGGCGGCGAGGCGGCTGCTGGCCGAGGCGGGGTATCCGCAGGGCTTCCGCATCACCCTGCACGGGCCAAATGACCGCTACCCGAACGATGCGCGCATCATCCAGGCCGTCGGCCAGATGTGGTCCCGGGCGGGCGTGCGCACGGCGGTGGAGGCGCAGCCCTGGACCACCTTCGTCGGCCGCGCGGCGCGGCAGGAGCTCTCCGCCTTCCTGATCGGCTGGGGCACCTCCTCCGGCGAGGCCTCCAACCCCTTGCGCAACCTGACCGCCACCTTCGACCGCGAGAAGGGCTATGGCGCCTCCAACCGCGGCCGCTACTCCAACCCGGAGGCGGACCGCATCCTGGAGCAGGCCATGCGCGAGCTGGACGATGCGAAGCGCGAGGCGCTGCTGCAACAGGCAACGCGCCTCGCCATGGAGGATGTCGGGATCATGCCGCTGCACATCCAGAAGAATGCCTGGGCCATGCGTCGCGGCTTCGCCATGGAGGCGCGGGCGGATGAGCTGACGCGGGCGCAGGATGTCCGCCCGGTGGCGGCGCGATGACCGCCTTCCTGCTCCGCCGGCTGATCCAGGCGGCGGCCGTCGTCCTCGTCATGTCGCTGCTGGTCTTCCTCGGCGTCTTCGCGGTCGGCGACCCGGTCGAGATCCTCATCAGCCCCGAGGCGGACCAGTTCGAGCGCGAGCGCGCGGTCAAGGCGCTCGGCCTCGACCTGCCGCTCTGGCAGCAATACCTGGTCTTCCTCGGCAATGCGCTGCAGGGTGACCTCGGCCGCTCCTTCGTCTTCAACGAGCCGGCGCTGAAGCTCATCCTCGAGCGGATGCCGGCAACCCTCGAGCTCGCCATCGGCGCCACCATCGCGGCGCTGGTCATCGGCCTGCCGCTCGGCCTCTATGCGGGGCTGAGGCCGAACGGGGCGCTCAGCAAAGGCATCATGGCGACGAGCATCCTCGGCTTCTCGCTGCCGACCTTCTGGGTCGGGCTGATGCTCATCATGGTCTTCGCCGTGCAGCTCGGCTGGCTGCCGAGCACGGGCCGGGGCGAGACCGTGACCATCCTCGGCACGCGCTGGTCCTTCCTCACGAGCGACGGCATCGCCCATCTCATCATGCCGGCGCTGAACCTGGCGCTATTCAAGATCAGCCTCGTCATCCGCCTGACCCGCGCGGGCGTGCGGGAGACGATGCTGATGGACTACGTGAAATTCGCCCGTGCGAAGGGGCTCTCGCCCGCCCGCGTCACCTTCGTGCATGTCTTCAAGAACATCCTGATCCCGGTCGTGACCGTGGTCGGGCTAGAGTTCGGCGGGACGATCGCCTTCTCGGTGGTGACGGAGAGCGTCTTCGCCTGGCCGGGGATGGGCAAGCTCATCATCGACAGCATCAACGTGCTCGACCGGCCGGTGATGGTCGCCTATCTGATGATGATCGTGCTGCTCTTCATCACCATCAACCTCGTCGTCGACCTCACCTATTCCCTGCTCGATCCCCGCGTCCGGCTGGAGGGCAAGCAATGAGCAGCACCACGATCGGCGCCGCCCCCGCGGCGCCGGCCCCGAAGGTCGAGACGCCCTTCCAGCGCTTCGTCTCGGAATTCGCCGCCTCCCGCATCGCGCTCCTCGGGCTGGTGGTGTTCCTGGCCATCGTCGCCATCGCGGTGCTGGCCCCCTGGATCGCGCCGCAGAATCCCTACGACCTCGCCCAGCTCGACATCATGGACGGGCGGATGGAGCCGGGCACGGCGGGCGGCGCCGGCTTCACCTTCTGGCTCGGCACGGATGACCAGGGGCGGGATATGCTCTCCGGCATCATGTACGGGCTGCGCATCTCGCTGATGGTGGGCGCGGGCTCGGCCATCATCGCTTGCCTGGTCGGCGCCTCGCTCGGGATGCTGGCCGCCTATGCCGGCGGGCGGACGGACAGCCTGATCATGCGGCTGGTCGACCTGCAGCTCTCCTTCCCGGCCATCCTGGCCGCGCTGATGATCCTTGCCTTCCTCGGCAAGGGCATCTTCAACGTCGTGCTCGCGCTCGTCATCGTCGAATGGGCCTATTACGCCCGGACGGTGCGGGGCTCGGCTCTGGTCGAGCGGCGGCGGGAATATATCGAGGCAGCGCAATGCCTTGCCCTGCCGACGCGGCGCATCATCTTCCGCCACCTGCTGCCGAACTGCCTGCCGCCGCTGATCGTCGTCGGCACAATGCAGGTGGCGCGCGCCATCGCGCTGGAGGCGACGCTCTCTTTCCTCGGCCTCGGCGTGCCGATCACCGAGCCCTCGCTCGGCCTCCTCATCTCCAATGGCTACGAGTACATGCTGAGCGGGAAGTACTGGATCAGCTTCTATCCGGGCATTGCCCTCCTCGTGACCATCGTCTCGATCAACCTGGTCGGCGACCAGCTGCGCGACGTGCTGAACCCGAGGCTGAAGCGGTGAGCGCCCCTACCCTCGAAGTCCGCAACCTCAGGACCCATTTCTTCACCCGCGGCGGCGTGGTGAAGGCGGTGGACGACGTCTCCTTCACCGTCGAGGCCGGCAAGGTCATGGGCCTCGTCGGCGAGAGCGGTTCGGGCAAGACCGTCACCGGCTTCTCGATCATCGGCCTCGTCGACCCGCCGGGGCGGATCGCGGGCGGGCAGATCCTGTTCAAGGGGCGCGACCTGGCGACGCTGCCGGAAGCCGAGATGCGGGGCCTGCGCGGCAACCGCATCGCGATGATCTTCCAGGACCCGATGATGACGCTGAACCCGGTGCTGCGCATCGACACGCAGATGATCGAGACGGTGCAGGCCCATGAGAAGGTCAGCCGGGAGGAGGCGAGGCAGCGCGCGCGGGATGCGCTCGGCCAGGTCGGCATCCCGAGCCCGGATGAGCGGCTCAAGGCCTATCCGCACCAATTCTCGGGCGGCATGCGCCAGCGCGTCGCCATCGCCATCGCCCTGCTGCACAAGCCGGACGTGATCGTGGCCGACGAGCCGACCACGGCGCTCGACGTGACCATCCAGGGCCAGATCCTCGCGGAGGCGCAGAAGCTCTGTGCCCAGTTCGGCACCGCGCTGGTCTGGATCACCCATGACCTCTCGGTTGTCGCCGGCCTCGCCGACGACATCGCGGTGATGTACGCCGGCAAGGTGGTGGAGAGCGGGCCGGTCGCGCAGGTGCTCGACGCGCCGCTGCATCCCTACACGCTCGGCCTGATCGGCAGCGTGCCGAGCCGTAACAAGCGCGGCGAGGCGCTGCGGCAGATCCCCGGCATGACGCCCTCCCTGCTCAACCTGCCGGCCGGCTGCGCCTTCCGCTCCCGCTGCCCGCGCGCCGAGCCGGGCTGCGCCGAACCGCCGCCTTTCGCCGAATACCGTCCGGGCCAGCATGCCCGCTGCATCCATCCGCATCAGGAGGCCGTGGCAGCATGAGCGAGACCCTGATCGCACCGCCCGCGGCGGAAACCCTCGCCGAGCCGATCATCGAGCTGCGCGGCGTCTCCAAGCGCTTCTCGAAGACGCTCGACTTCGCAGGGCGCCTTGCGCGGCGCCTGGGCGCCAATCTCCGCGACGAGGTGGTGCATGCGGTGGACGGCGTCGACCTCACCATTCGCAAGGGCGAGGTGGTGGGCCTCGTCGGCGAGAGCGGCTGCGGCAAGTCGACCCTCGGCCGCATGGTCGCCGGCATCATGCCGCCGAGCGACGGGACGATCCTCTGGCGCGGCCGCGACCTGACGAGCCTCAATGCTGCCGAGGCGCGCGAGGCCAAGCTGCGCACGCAGATGATCTTCCAGGACCCCTATGCCTCGCTCAATCCGCGGCTGAAGGTGCAGGAGATCGTCGGCGAGGCGCCGCAATTCCATGGCATGGCGAAGCGCGGCGAGATCGAATCCTATGTCGACGAGCAGCTTCGCCGCGCCGGCCTCGACCCGGCGCTGAAGGCGCGCTACCCGCACCAGTTCTCGGGCGGCCAGCGGCAGCGCATCGGCATCGCGCGCGCGCTTGCGGTGCAGCCGGAATTCCTGGTCTGCGACGAGGCGGTGGCGGCGCTCGACGTCTCGATCCAGGCGCAGATCCTGAACCTCTTCATGAAGCTGCGCCGGGAGCTCGACCTCACCTACCTCTTCATCAGCCATGATCTCGGCGTGGTGGAGCATCTCTCGGACCGCGTGGTGATCATGTATCTCGGCCGCGTGGTGGAGGAGGCTCCGGCGGAGGAGGTCTTCCGCAGCCCGAACCATCCCTATACCAAGGCACTGCTCGCCGAGGTGCCGCGGATCGAGGCGCGGAAGCGCGCCTTCGCCGGGGTGAAGGGCGAGATTCCCTCGCCGCTGAACCCGCCCTCGGGCTGCCATTTCCACCCGCGCTGCCCCTTCGCCTTCGACCGCTGCCGGGTGGAGCGGCCGGCGCTGCAGCAGGTCGGCGCAGGGCATCGCAGCGCCTGCCACCTGAATGACGCCGCATGAGGGGCGTTGTCCTCCTCGCCCTGCTGCTGCTGGCCGCCTGCCAATCGGGCGGCACGAGCGGGCCCTATGTCGGCGGTGCGGCCGGCGCCACGATTCGTGAGGATCAGCGGCCCCGCTGAGCCGCCGCCAGGGTGAAGCAGGCGGCGCCGAAGGCCCCGAGCACGGCCAGCAACCAGGGCACGGGGCCGTAGCCCCAGGCACCTTCCGAGATCAAGGCTATCAGCACCGGCGCGAGCGTCCGCGGCAGCACCGTCACTGCGCTCAGCGCGCCGGTGATGGCGCCATAGCCCTCGCGGCCCAGGATCTCGGCGACGCCGGCGGCGCGGACGATGGTCATCAGCCCATCCGCCACCGCCCAGGCGAGGATGTAGATCAGCAACCAGGCGAATTCGGGCGGCGCCAGCCCGAGCGCCATCATGGCGACGGGGACGAGGGCGGAGGCCAAGCGCCCGACGCCCCGCATCGTCACCCGCCGCCCGAGCGCGAAAAGCGCCAGCCGCGCCGCCACCTGGAAGGGCCCGTGCAGCGCGACGAGGGCGATGACCGAGGCCTCCGGCAGGCCCCGCTCGCGCAGCAGGGGGATGGCATGGGCGCCGAGCCCGACGCCGATGAAGGCATGTGCTGCCAGCGCACCAGCGAGGCCAAGGAAGGCCGGGCTCCGCATCGCCCGGCCAAGGTCGAAGCCGCTGCTGCCCTTGGCTTCCGCCCGCGCCGCATCCGGCGGCAGCAGCCAGAGCGCCAGCAGGCCGGGGATGGCCTGCAGCGCCGCCAGCGCCAGCAGCGCCTCGCGCCAGCCGAGCCGCTCGATCAGCAGCGCGGTAAGCGGGACGAACAGCGTGGCGGTGAAGCCCGTGATGAAGGTGATGCCGGTGATGGCGCGCACCGGCTCCCGCGCCTGTGCCACCACCACCGCCATGGCCGGGCTCCAGAGCGCCGTTGCCTGGGCGAGGCCCATCGCCGCCCAGATCGCCCAATAGGCCGGGAGGGTCGAGACCTGCGACCAGGCCGCCAGCAGCACCGCGCCGCCCCAACCGCCGAGCGCCAGCAGCCATCGCCCGCCGCGCCGGTCCACCCAGCGTCCGGCCGGCACGGCGGCGAGGCCGGAGACGAGCAGCGAGAGGGTCAGCCCGGCATTGAACTCCGTGCTCGTCCAGCCGAGCTCGGCCGCGATCGGCCCGCCGAAGAGCGGGAAGGCCGAGAAGAGCGTGCCCCAGCCGATCAGCTGGCCGATGGCGATGCAGAGGATGAGGCGGCGGTCCGAGGCGGGCGGGCTGCCTTCCATGCGCGATGCCTGGCCGAGGTGCCTCAGACCGTGAACTGCTCGGCGATGATCCGCTCGCTCAGCCCATGGTCCGGGTCGAAGAGCAGGGTGAGGGTCATGCTGCGATCCTCCCGCACCTCGACGCGGCGCACGTCGCGCACCTCGGTATAGTCGGCGACGGCGGCGACCGGGCGCTTCGGGCCTTCCAGGATCTCGAAGACGACCTCCGCATCGCCCGGAAGCAGCGCGCCGCGCCAGCGCCGCGGGCGGAAGGCGGAGATGGGCGTCAGCGGCAGGAGGTTGGCGCCGAGCGGCACGATCGGGCCATGCGCCGAAAGGTTGTAGGCGGTGCTGCCGGCCGGCGTCGCCACCAGCACGCCGTCGCAGATGAGCTCCGCCAGGCGCTCCTTGCCATCCACCAGGATGCGGATCTTGGCCGCCTGCCGCGTCTCCCGCAGCAAGGAGACCTCGTTGATCGCCGGCGCCTCGCGCACGGTGCCGTCGGCCGAGGTGGCGCGCATGCGCAGGGGATGCAGCGTCGCCGCCTGGGCCTCGGCGAGGCGCTCGTGCAGCGCCTCCTCGCGGTAGTCGTTCATCAGGAAGCCGACGCTGCCGCAATTCATCCCGTAGACGGGCAGGTTGCGGCCGAGCAGCCGGTGCTGCGTCTCGAGCATGCAGCCATCGCCGCCGAGCGAGACGACGGCGCGGGCGATGCCCAGCGGCGCATCGCCATACTGGGCGACGAGCCGCGCCTTGGCGGCGGCCGCGACCTCGGTGGCGGCCGCGAAGAAGGCGATCCGCCCGGTGAAGTCCTTCGGCGTCAGGTTCACCGGCTGCGGGAAGGGCGCCGGCACGGGCTCCGTCACGCGCCGCGCGCCGCGGCGTCGAGGTCGATGCGGCGGGCGGCGCGATGCTCCATCACCGGCATGTCGCGCCGGACTCGCGCGGTGATGTCCGGGTCGATCCGCGCCGTCGCCCAGCCGGTGCCGTCGGAGGCGCGGGCGACGACATGCCCCCAGGGGTCGGCCACCAGGGAGTGCCCATAGACCGAGCGCGGCTGCCCGCGCTCGAGGTACTGGCCGGTGGAGGCGGCGGCGATGATCCAGCACTGGGTCTCGATCGCACGCGCCTTCAGCAGCGGCTCCCAATGGTCCTTGCCGGTCTGCAGGGTGAAGTTGGAGGGCACGAGGATCGCCTCCGCGCCCATGCGTCGCAGCGCCACGTAGTGCTCGGCGAAGCGCATGTCGTAGCAGATGGTGCAGCCGAAGGTGATGCCGCCCGCGGCGAAGGTCACCAGCCGGTCGCCGGCGCCGTAGAGGGCGCTCTCGCGGTATCCGGCGCCGTCGGGGGCCACGATGTCGAACATGTGGACCTTGCGGTAGCGGGCGATCTCGTGCCCCTCCGGGTCGAAGACGACCGTAGTGTTGTAGAGCTTCTCAGGGTGGTCGCCCGGGCCCGGAGCCTCGATCATCGAGCCGCCATGGAGATGGATACCGTGGCCGCGGGCAAGGCCGCGCATCAGCTCATAGGCCGCGCCGCCTGTCTCGCCGGGCGCGGGCAGAACCTCGGCCGCCGCCTGCCGGCTCTCCCGACCGCCGCCGAGATTGGTCCAGGTCTCGGGGAGGGAGACGAGGCCTGGCCGGTCCGCTGCCACCGCAGCCTCGATCAGCCGCCGCGCCTGGTCGAGATTGGCCTGCTTCTCGCTGCCCTGGTTCATCTGGATGACGCTGACGCGCATCGCCCCACTCCGCCGGATGGGCGCATCAAGCCCCGACGGGGGGCCAAGGGCAAGCCTCGGCTCAGTCGATCCGCGGCTCCGCGCGGCCGCGGCGGGAGGCCTCCTGCCAGGAGGGCTGCCGCCTCGGCTCAGGCTGGGCCGGCGGCAGGTCCATCCAATCCTCGGAGACGGTGCTGCGGCGCGGCGCATCGGCGAGGCGCATGGCAATCAGCCGCAGCTCGCCCTGGATCTCGTCGAGCTGCGCCTCAACCGTGTCGAGCCGCCCCTTCAGCCCGAAGACGCTGAAGGGCATCAGCAGATAGGCGAGGCCGACCAGCAGCAGGACGAGGAGCGCGAGCAGCCCCGTCCAGTCCGGCAGGCCGGGGATGGCGAGGCGGGATGCCAGATCCTGCAGCAGGGCCATGGGGTCAGCCTCCGGTCACGCTCATGTGGCGGGCGACGGCCGGCCGGGCCTCGCGCCGCTCGATGACGAAGTCATGGCCCTTCGGCTTCCGTAGCATCGCCGCCTCGATCGCCGCGCGGAGGCCCTCGTCGCCGGCCCCGGGATCGCGCAGCACCTGGCGCAGGTCCGCCGCATCCTCCTGGCCGAGGCACATGTACAAGGTGCCGGTGCAGGTCAGGCGGACGCGGTTGCAGCTTTCGCAGAAGTTATGCGTCATCGGGGTGATGAAGCCGATCCGCCTTCCGGTTTCCTTAACCGTGTAGTACCGGGCCGGGCCGCCGGTGCGGTAATCCGTCGGCTCCAGCGTCCAGTGCTCGCGCAGCCGGTCCCGCACCGCGGAGAGGGGCAGGTACTGGTCCATCCGGTCGCCGGTGATCTCGCCAAGCGGCATGGTCTCGATGAGGGTAAGGTCGAAGCCGTGCTCACCGCACCAGGCCAACATGCGGTCGTACTCGCCCTCGTTCACGCCCTTCAATGCGACGGCATTGATCTTCACCGCGAGTCCGGCTGCCTTGGCGGCGAAGATGCCGTCCAGCGTCTGGCCGATCTCGCCCCAGCGCGTCACCGCCTTGAACACCGCCGGGTCGAGCGTATCAAGCGAGACGTTGATGCGCCGCACGCCGGCTGCGCGGAGGTCATCCGCCATCTTCGGCAGCTGGGTGCCGTTGGTGGTGATGGTGAGCTCCTTAAGCCCCCCTTCGCCGATGCGCCCGCCGAGGCTGCGGATCAGGCTGATGACGCCGCGCCGCACGAGCGGCTCGCCTCCGGTCAATCGGATCTTCTCGACGCCGAGGCCGATGAAGGCACCGCAGAGCCGGTCCAGCTCCTCGAGCGTCAGCACCTCCCGCTTCGGCAGGAAGGTCATGTCCTCCGCCATGCAGTAGACGCAGCGAAGGTCGCACCGGTCGGTCACCGAGACGCGGAGGTAGGAGATCCGTCGGCCGAACGGATCGATCATGGACGGGCTTCCCTTGGGGAGAATGGGTCTACTTCGTACATTTGGGTCACGACCCCCATCGCCCGCAACCCCCCGGCCCCCGCGGCGCAGCCCCGCGTCAGGGCCATGGCTCGGCCAGGGGCTCCAGCGTCACCACGGCGGCATTGATCAGGACCTTGCCGGCATGCTCGAAATTGACCGTCACCCGATCCCCGACGACGGACTGGATCTGGCCGATTCCCCAATCGGGCTGGCCGGGATGGCGCACCCGCATGCCTGGCTCGAATAGGCTCGGCACCTTTGGTCCTCCTGCAGGACAGACCGTGCAACGCTTCGCTAACGCCAACAGGGTAGCCCATGGGGCGGCCTACAGGAAACCCACCCATGACGCCTCCTCCTGACACCAGCCTGGCACGGACGCTCTGCGCCCGGCTCTGCCACGACCTCAGCGGCGCGATCGGCAGCCTAGCCGGCGCGCTCGACCTGTTGCCGGAGGGCGGGGAGGAGCTGTTGGACGTGGCGCAGGAGAGTGCCGCCGCGCTGCGCCAGCGCCTCCGCCTGTTCAGCGCCGCCTGGGGCGGGCCGACCGAGGCGATGCAGCCGGCGGCGATGGCGGAGTTGCTCGCCGGTGCCCCGGCCGCGCCGCGCGTGCGGTTCGACCTGGCGGGGCTGGAGCCGGCGGTGGCGCTGCCGGCGCCGCTCGTCCCGATCGCGCTCAATGCCGCGTTGCTCGCCGCCGAGGCCCTGCCGCGCGGCGGCACGGTGCGGCTCTTCGGCTCGCCGCTGGATGGGCTGGTGGTGTTGCCGGCGGCCGATCTCGGCGCCCCGCCCGCGGCCTGGCCCGCTGGCTTCCTCGCCATGATTGCGGGCCAGGCACAGCCCTCGCCCGGCCCGCGGGAGGTGCTGGGGTCGCTGCTCCACGCCCTGGCGGCCGAAGCGGGCTGGAGCGCAAGCCTCGCATTGGGGGGAGGCCAGGCGGCGCCGCTGCTGCTCACGCTGCGCTGAGCGCCTTTACCGAATATTCGCGTCTCGGGGCGCAGTCTGCCCGCCGCAGACCGCCTCGAGGATCACCATGGATGACCTGCTCGCCGACTTCCTGACCGAAACGCAAGAGGGCCTCGGTGCGCTCGACGCGGCGCTGGTGCGGCTCGAACGGGCACCCGACGACATGGCGACCCTTTCCGAGGTCTTCCGCATCGTTCACACCACCAAGGGCACATGCGGCTTCCTCGGTCTCACCCGCATGGAGGGCGTCGCGCATGCCGCGGAGAATGTCCTTGGCCGCTACCGGGACGGCACGCTTCGGGTCACCCAGTCCGGCATCTCCGTCATCCTCAGCGCCATCGACTGCATCCGTGGCATCGTCACGGCGCTGGAAGGGCCGGGTGCTGAGCCGGCCGGCGACGATTCGGCGCTGACCGCGGCGCTCGACGCCGTCGCCTCCGGTGAGGCCGCCCCGGCTGCCGGGCCCGGCCCGGAGGCCCTGCCGCCCGTCGCGGCGCCGATGGTGGTCGCCGCCCCGCCGCCTGCACCCGTGGCGCACGCTGCGCCCCTGCCGACCGCGGCCGAACCCGACATCGGCGGCGCCAATGCCCCGCCGCAGACCATCCGCGTCACTGTCGACGTGCTGGAAGGGCTGATGATGCTCGTCTCCGAGCTCGTCCTCACCCGCAACCAGCTTCTGCAGCTCTCCCGCAACGGCGCCGACAGCGCCTTCGCCGTGCCGCTCCAGCGCCTCTCCCACATCACCTCCGACCTGCAGGAGGGGGTGATGAAGACCCGCATGCAGCCGATCGGCAATGCCTGGGCCAAGCTGCCGCGCCTGGTGCGCGACCTCGGCGTCGAACTCGGCAAGAAGATCGAGCTGGAGATGCGCGGCGCCGAGACCGAGCTCGACCGCCAGGTGCTGGAGCTGATCAAGGACCCGCTGACCCACATGGTCCGCAACTCGGCGGATCATGGCCTCGAGACGCCGGAGCAGCGCGTGGCCGCGGGCAAGCCGGAGGCCGGGCGGATCATGCTGAATGCCTCGCATGAGGGCGGGTGATCCTCCCCCTTTGAAGTGGTCCGCCCTGAGGTATGGGTTTGGACCGGAGGGGGACGAGATGGCGAGCAAGAAGCACCGGCCTGAGGAGGCTGTAGCCAAGCTGCGGCAGGTGGACGTCCTGGT